>Ga0208789_1000030_pt1 | contig 282716 bp, 229 predicted proteins | sample Methanotroph_Enr_FD_187368 | JGI IMG/M metagenome (GOLD analysis project Ga0208789, IMG submission 187368) | Enriched soil microbial communities from Old Woman Creek wetland in Ohio, USA - Methanotroph_Enrichment_5 (SPAdes) (version 2) | ecosystem: Environmental > Terrestrial > Soil > Wetlands... | reverse complement strand
ATGGAGAGCCACAGCGTGGCGACATGTTAATAGAAACGGATAATCAATAACAATAAAAGCTCCGTAGGAGCGACATGTTAATAGAGAGGAATGGAGAGCCACAGCGTGGCGACATGTTAATAGAAACGGATAATCAATAACAATAAAAGCTCCGTAGGAGCGACATGTTAATAGAGAGGAATGGAGAGCCACAGCGTGGCGACATGTTAATAGAAACGGATAATCAATAACAATAAAAGCTCCGTAGGAGCGACATGTTAATAGAGAGGAATGGAGAGCCACAGCGTGGCGAAATGTTAAAAGCTCCGTAGGAGCGACATGTTAATAGAGAGGAATGGAGAGCCACAGCGTGGCGAAATGTTAACAGCTCCAGAGGAGCGACATGTTAATAGAGAGGAATGGAGAGCCACAGCGTGGCGACATGTTAATAGAAACGGATAATCAATAACAATAAAAGCTCCGTAGGAGCGACATGTTAATAGAGAGGAATGGAGAGCCACAGCGTGGCGAAATGTTAAAAGCTCCGTAGGAGCGACATGTTAATAGAGAGGAATGGAGAGCCACAGCGTGGCGAAATGTTAACAGCTCCAGAGGAGCGACATGTTAATAGAGAGGAATGGAGAGCCACAGCGTGGCGACATGTTAATAGAAACGGATAATCAATAACAATAAAAGCTCCGTAGGAGCGACATGTTAATAGAGAGGAATGGAGAGCCACAGCGTGGCGACATGTTAATAGAAACGGATAATCAATAACAATAAAAGCTCCGTAGGAGCGACATGTTAATAGAGAGGAATGGAGAGCCACAGCGTGGCGACATGTTAATAGAAACAGATAATCAATAACAATAAAAGCTCCGTAGGAGCGACATGTTAATAGAGAGGAATGGAGAGCCACAGCGTGGTGACATGTTAATAGAAACGGATAATCAATAACAATAAAAGCTCCGTAGGAGCGACACAATTAGGGTGCAATGGCTAACACATATTCACAATTATACGTTCACATTGTTTTTGCCGTAAAAGGCAGAGCCAATCTCATTTCTCGAAAATGGAAAGAACAACTGAATAAATACATTACAGGTATCATTACGAATAAAAATAATAAATTGATGGTGATCAACGGGATGCCTGACCATTTACATTTGTTGGTTGGCTATACCCCTGATTGCAATCTGTCAGATTTGGTGAGAGACATTAAAGTCAATTCATCCAAATGGATAAATGAAAATAGATTTGTGGCGGGTAAATTTGAATGGCAAACGGGGTTTGGAGCATTTACCATTGGTCAGTCTCAAATCCAATCGGTTGTTAATTATATTTTAAATCAGGAAGAACATCACCATAAGAAGACCTTTCGGGAAGAGTATATTGAATTTCTAAATGCTTATCAGATTGATTTTAAACCGTCATATATTTTCAATGAAATCGAAATTGATCCTACGGAGCAATGAACATATCGCTCCTCTGGAGCTATTGACATTTCGCTCCTACGGAGCTATTGACATTTCGCTCCTACGGAGCTATTGACATTTCGCTCCTCTGGAGCTATTGACGTGACGCTCCTCTGGAGCTATTGACATATCGCTCCTCTGGAACTATTGAGGTTTCGCTCCTGCGGAGCAATTGACATTTCGCTCCTACGGAGCTATTGACATATCGCTCCTCTGGAGCTATTGAGGTTTCGCTCCTCTGGAGCAATTGACATTTCGCTCCTCTGGAGCTATTGACGTGACGCTCCTACGGAGCTATTAAGAATTTATATGAATTATGTCCGATACGAATCATCATAAAGCGTCCAAAAAACACCAACCTCCGGGACTTAATATTCTGTATGAGGATGAGGATATATTAGTGGTGGATAAATGCCACGGTCTGCTGACTATCGGCTGTGCCAGGGAAAAGGAGAGGACGGCTCATTTTCTGCTGAATGATTATGTGAAAAAGGGAAATGAACGATCACGGAATCGCGTTTTTATTGTGCATCGGCTGGATAAGGAAACTTCGGGTATACTCATTTTTGCCAAGAATGAGGAGGCGAAGTTTTATCTGCAGGACAGATGGGCAGAGTTCAGTAAAAGATATGTTGCAGTGGTACATGGGGTGATGCAGGAGAAAGAGGGGGTAATTTCCTCTTATTTGCTGGAGAATAAGATATTCAAGGTATATTCGGTGCGGGATCATGATAAGGGCTATTTTTCGGAAACCGGCTATAAAGTCATCAAAGAATCAGAGAAGTTCAGTATGCTGGAAATAGATCTCTATACGGGACGAAAACACCAGATACGTGTACATTTTTCTGAAAGGGGACATCCGGTTGCCGGCGACAAGCTGTATGGAGATCCGAACGGGAATGCGGATAAATGCATTAAGAGATTAGCCCTTCATTGTGCTTCACTTACTATAATCCATCCTTATACCCATAAGGAAATGACATTTGAAACGGGCATACCTCCGTATTTCAGGGCACTGGTTAAATAAAAAATTCGGCATTTTCGATTGATTACTGCGTAAATTTGTCATAAATTCAAAAGACTATGCGAGATAAAAGATTTGTAGCGGAACATAAAGGTGGCCCTCTGGGAATGGAACAACACAGGCAATTAATCAGGTGGGCCTGCGATTGTGTTGAACACGTTTTGCCTTTATTGGGTGAGATTAAAGAGGAGAGACTGGATAATGCCCTTCTCACGGCAAAAGCTTGGGCAAATGAATCGGCTTCTGTGGGTGATGCAAGAGAAGCATCAACAAATGCCATAGCATTTGCAAATGAATCTGAAGATCAGGTTGCCGTTGCTATTGCACGGGCTGCAGGACATGCCGCGGCTACTGCCCATATGGCTGACCACTCTTTGGAAGCTGCCATGTATTCATTGAAAGCTATTAAAAATGCCGGTAAATCGATTGATGCAGAAAGGAAATGGCAGAACGATAAAATACCTACTGAAATCAGGGCACTTGTCTTTTCTGCCAGGAGAGTGAAAGAGAGCCATTTTAAACTTTAGGCTTATGAAAGCAAAGAATGTTAAAGTCACTACTACATCAGGTTTTGACGGGATTGAGATTGAAGAATATCTTGAACCTGTTGCAGCTCATGTGGTGGTTGGTATGAATTTATTTAAGGATTTCATTGCCGGATTCTCTGATTTCTTTGGAGGCAAGTCAAATACCTATCAGAATACACTGGCCACCATCAATGATGAGGTGATTGAAGAACTTCGCAAGAAAGCACATGCCATGGGTGGCAATTGTGTACTGGGCCTTAAAATTGACAACGATGAAGTGTCTTCACAGGGTAAATCAATGATCATGGTTACTGCTATAGGCACTGCTGCCAGGGCTAAGTTCCCAAAACAGTCTGCCGCTTCTGCTCAAAAGGCCAAAGCAGGGAGTGTGAGCATTGAAAAGTATAACTTACTGAAGAAACGGAAGGAGTTTGTTACGGCAAGTGAAAAAGGGACCCTGGTGATTAATGATGAGCTATGGGAATTCCTGAAAACGAACAAAGTATCAGAACTCGCTCCTTATTTGCTGAATAAATACCTGCAAGCAATTGAAACAAGCAAGGGTTATGTGAGTGAACATGTTGAGTATCTGACAAAAAACATCAAGGAATATTTCTCTATAATTGATCAGGATATTGCCATAGGGTGTCTGTATGACAAATTATTGCAGGAGCCGTCGTTTGAACTACGCAACAGCATCATCGATATTGTTAAAGAGCTTAATCTGGTTGATTACCGCAGGATAATTGAGTTTTTACAATCGGATAATTTCAATATTCAAAAAACCGGGATTCATTTGTTGGTAGCACAGAAGATGATGTACGAGCAAGCTGATATACCCTATATAGAGGAAATACTAAATGAGATTTCAACTATATTCAGAGAGAGAGGTGTTAGGGCTACCAAGAAAAAATCACTGTTCACGAGTGAAAAGGAAATATGGATTTGTAGTTGCCTGAAGGAAAATGATATGGATAAGATCTACTGTTCCAATTGCTTCAAGAACATTTACGGGTTCTTTGAAGAGGAGGTAAAGCATACGGAGGTGATTTCAAAGCTGAGAGGTGAACTTGAAATTCTAAAGGAAGAAATGGGCTAATCAGCATTTCAACCGGTTTAGGTTGTTCAGTCTTGGTTTACCCGATTACACCCGGGTTCAGTAATAGAAATAGTATATAATTGAAAGAAGCGTAGGTGAAATTACCTGCGCTTCTTTTTTTTGAAATAGTCAAAAATAGGACTGCCAATTGAAAATGTTGGCATGATAATTGACCTATATAAATACGAAAAATGTACGAATATAATAATATGGTATATCATAAGTAATTAACATTGTGGCAATTGTAATAGTAGCGCTCTAATGTGCAATCACACAATGTGTTATACGATGTTTATTATCAGTTATTTATAAATGCATTTTTAAAGCAATATCACCACCAGCTGGAAGACTGATAGTGATATTTGATGTGTTCTTTGACATGCTGAAACTAAACTGCTAACGTTGTGAAACGGTCGGCAGATACTAAACCGAGGATCATACTAATGAGGTTGACGGCCAGTGGTATGTCCTGTTAATTGGGTCCTGAAGAGGGGGTGATTATCCAATAATCGCCTCTACCACCATTTTGGGTGGATTATGAAGATGCCGTTTCACTGCGCAGAGGTTGGCTGCGTTGATGACGGCATCTTTATACTTTTCAGGAAAGGTTGCCGGCAGATGGATAGTGATGGTTAGATCACTTACCAGGTGGGTTTCGGGATTGACAATGGTTTCCTGTGTAAGGCTGATACCATCAGTAGGTATGCCACGCTGGTCACAGAATGATTTTACATAAATGCCTGCACATGTGCCGAGTGAAGCAAGAAAGAGGTCGAATGGGGCAGGGGCAGAGCCATCGCCACCGGCTCTTATGGGTTGATCAGTTACTATACGAAAGCCCTTATAGTCGGCTATAATTTTCTTGTTTCCTTCAAAGGTAATTTCCATGATATTCGTATTAAGTTGTAAATTTATTTAGTTCTGAGTTGAAATAGGTTAGATATCAGGTGGTTAGGCTGATTGTCTGAGGTAAAAATGCCAGATACAAATATAACTAATTATATGAATGTGAGGGTGACTTCCTTGAGGAATTTGTCCTCCAGCAGGTGGGCTATCCTTTTGACTACGGTGCGCCGGATCTCCAGTTCCACAGGCAGGCTTGGATCCTGATGTGCTATGTTTATGCGGGTTCCGATGATGAAATGGATCTCGTCACTTTCTATGAGCATTCGCACAATGCGGTCAGCAGGTCCTTTGGTGAGGCGTGTGCTGCTGCTGTATGTCTTGAGTATTTCAGTGACTTTACCGAGTGTGAGGATGCCTTCTGTTACAAGGTCCACGCCGTCCATGAGGGAAATGGGAGGAAGGTCAGGGTCATCAAAGTCAAAGGTGTCAATGATCTGCCGGTCGAGTTCACGTGCCAGGATATCGGCGGTGGTGGCACCGCATACGATCTTCTTGCCGTCGAATTTATTGACTTTCTCTGCCAGCACTTTGTCGTTGTGGTCTTCAAAGGGAGGTCCTGAACAGATGAGGAGCTTGCGGGGCTGCCTGAAGTATATTACGGCGCAACTGGTATCATCTTTGGAGAGATAGCCGTCATTCACATTGGCCATATTCACCACTTTATGCGCCAGGTTTGGGGCGGATATATCGGGTTCATGGCTGATAAGTTCAGTGATGTAGGTGATGGCATTGTCGCGACCCCAACCAAAGGGATATTTGCCACCGCCCAGTCCGGCCTGTGCAACGCCATCGCTGAAGAACACTATTCTGTCCTCCTTTTCAGGGGTAAATTCACAGCTTTTGATCTCTTTGCCGGCATTCTTTTCGCCTTCCAGCATCACGCAGGTCCACTGGGGTTCAAATACCTTGTTGCCACGCATGATTACTGCCTGCGGATTGTCGTATTCCAGTATGCGTACGTTGCCGTCGAATTCTATGTCAACGATGGTAAAGGTGGCATAGCTCATTTTGCGTTCACTGCAAACAGGCAGGGTGTTCATGATGATTTCTGCAATGCGGTTTATTTCTTTATGCTCAAGGGTGAAGTTTAACGCCATGGTGGCAGTGAGAATGGCCAGCATATTGGCTTTTACACCATGGCCCATGCCGTCGCTCAAAACAGCTATAATGCGGTTCTCATCATTCAATCGGCGTGAGATGAAGACATCGCCACAAATACGTGATTCATGGTGAAACTTAAGCTCGGCGTTGACTTCAATATAGAACCTGTTATCCATTTACTTTTTGACTGCTTTGTGTGATTCAATGATTGAATTCAGCATTCGCTCAGTCTTTGCAGCTCCTTCACCAAGTAGGAAGGCAATTTTCTGCACCAGGTCAAGGTTTTCATCAATGACTTCGGTAACGCGATTGATCACTTCCTCTTTACGCACTTCAGGAAGATACATGTCGCGCAAGACAGCACCGGCAATTTTACCTTTCTTGATGGAAAAGACTGATACATTCAGCAGTCGTTCGCCCAAATGTACATCACGGTTTACGAGGTTCTCATTGTTGCTGAGCACTGCCGTGAAGAGTTTATAGAATTGAAACGGCAGTAGAGTCTTAAGATCGGCACCCACCAGACCGGGTATAATTTCATTTATTTCAGCGGCTTCATCGCCGAGGGTATTGATGAAGCTTTGGTTTGATTCGATTACTTTGAGGTTCTCATCAACGATTACTATGGCGCTGGGGAGTTTCTGGAGCATGGAAGAGGTTCTTTCCAAGGCTTCCTGTGCCAGTTGCTGTTCATGGCGTGCATTGCGTTCAGAGTTAAGCAGCGCATCCTGTGTTTTGGCAAGTTTCTCATTGGTGAGCTTGAGGGTCTTGATAAAGTCGTGCTTGCTTTTCATAGAGTAAGTGATACACATGTCGGTTTTAGTGAGCCCTTTGGCCACTGCTTCGGCAAACTCCCTGCATGATTCGTAACCGCAGCTGGTACAACCTGCTTGTGAATCTGAATCCTGTTTACCCATTACCTTCAGAATCTCATCTACCTTCTCGGCTGAAGGTTGTTCCACTCGCTGATCATCGGCAGCAAAAATAGCTTTGAAGTCAGTCAATGCCACGTGTTTGGTGCAGGCTGCCTGCCATACATCTACATTGAAATCTTTGAGTTTCTTGTTGGCATAGTCGGTAACCAATGTCTTGCGTACATACTTTTTACCGCCCATAGAGGTACCGGGCCCCATAAGGCAACCTTCACAATAGAAAAGGTTGAAATGCTTGCGTATAAAGTCGATGGAGGAGTTGAATTCACGGATGGCTTCCAGCACATTGTCCTTGCCTTCGGCAGTAACTATATTGCCTTTCATCAGGTTTTCACTGAGTCCTGCTGCCTGCAGAATGCCATTGCTCACGGCATAGAGGGAGCCCTTATAACCAAGGGGAGGGTCGAAATCAGAATACTCCACAGTGCTCTCCTTGATTTGGAATTCAGCAAACAGCTTACGGAGTTCCACGAAAGTAAGCACCGAATCAACCTTTGAGGCACCTTCATAACGAAGCGCTTCATTTTTAGCTCCAATGCACGGACCAATATAAACTACGGCAATATCCTCACCATATAATTGTCGGGCCAGTTGGGCAGAGGCAATCATAGGGGAGACTATAGGCGCAAGGTTGTCAATGAGTCCGGGGTAGTATTTTTCAATCATGGAGACGATAGGGGGGCAGTTGGCGGTTACATAGTAACGTCCCATAAAGCTGGTAAACAGCTCTTTGTACTGCTCAGCCACCATATCTACACCAAAAGAGACCTCGTTCACGTAGGTAAAGCCCAATTCGCGGATCATACGTACGAACTTTCGGTAATCAGTAATATCGACAAATTCACCGGAGATACTAGGTGCTATAATAGCGGCTACTTTTTTGCCGGAGGCAAGGATAGCCTTTGTTTCCGTACATGATTCACGGTAAGAGATGGCGCCGGGAGCACATACCTTCAAACAACTGCCACATCCAATGCAGCGGTCGTCGACTACAATGGGAGCTTCCTGGTCAACTCTTACCTGGAGGGCATTGACCGGGCATACCCTTACGCAGGAATAGCAGGCCTCGCATATATTGCTGTCAATATCTATTAGCTTCGTATCCATTCATGCACTGGTTTATAAACCAAAAAGCTTATCGAGTACTTCTTTTACAGACTCTTCCGTTAACTGGTGGAAATATTTTCCGTCAGCCAACAAGGTTGGACCTTGTTCACATTTGGAAAAACAATGTCCACCATGGAAGTAGACCCGCCCCGAGAGATTATTGGCTTTGATATATTCTTCAACCACTTTGACGATTTTCTTATTGCCTCTGGAAAAGCATGAGCTCCCCAGGCAAATCTGCAAATCGATCTTATCGTCCATGCTATTTTTTTACTTACTGTAAAGTTACAATTTAATCACTTACCGGAAGGTGACAAAAATAGTAAAAAAAAAGATAAAAAAGCTGTTACAAAAATAACAATGTTATTAGAATAACAGTATCTTTATGCTCTGTTTGAACAAATTATCAGAAAGATGTCAGAGATCCTTGATGATGTTATCAGGCGGTATATCAATACCAAACGCGATAGTTTACTGCCACTGCTACAGGAGATTCAGAATGAACTGGGCTATCTGTCGGAGGAGTCAATTAACCGTATTGGTCAGATGACCGGTTTGCCCACAAGTAAGATATACGGTGTGGCCACCTTCTATGATCAGTTCAGGTTTGAGCCACGGGGCAGATTCCATATCATGGTTTGTCATGGCACAGCATGTCATGTAAATGCTTCCATGCAGATAATACACGAACTGGAAAGAATTCTGAAAATCAAGGCCGGTCAAACTACCCGTGATGGTACATACAGTCTGGAAGTGGTTGATTGTATGGGAGCCTGTGCTATCTCGCCGGTCATAAATATCAACGGTAAGTATATTCATGGGGTTGAGGTACAGAAAGTAAAAGAAATAATTGACAGTTGTATATCCAATTCTTCAGTTTATGAAAGTAGCCGGTAAAAAGGAAAGTATTGCGGCTGAAGTAGTCCTTGCAGATCAGCAAGTAATAGCTGAGGAAGAACAATTAAGCCGATTCAGGAGGGATACGGTCATCAGACCTGTTATCTTCATAGGTGCCGGCACCTGCGGTATGGTTGCAGGAGCCGGTGATACCATTAGGTCAGTCAAGGAATATCTCGAAGAAAAGAAGATAAAGGCCGATGTAGTTGAAACAGGTTGTACCGGTATGTGCATCAATGAACCGGTGATGGATGTGCAGTTACCCGGTAAACAGCGTATATCCTTTGCAAAAGTTACAGAGCATAAAACAGAATATATTCTTGATCACATTCTGAATTACCTGGTACCGGAAGAAAGTGTACTTGGACAGTATCCGCATGAGAACCTTCAGCCTTGGGATAATGTCAGGAATATAAACGATCTTCCGTTTTTCAGGTTTCAGAACCGGGTAGTGCTTAAGAACTGTGGTATCATTGATCCGCTTTCCATTGACGAATATAAGGCCAGGGGCGGGTACAAATCGCTGACGCGGGTATTGAAAAAGTACTCGAGTGATAAAGTATGTGAGATAATAGAAGACAGTGGATTGCGTGGCAGGGGTGGAGGAGGTTTTCCTACGGGCCGTAAGTGGCGAATGGCTCTCAATACTACCGACGATGAGCGTTATATTATATGCAACGGCGATGAAAGTGACCCGGGCGCCTTTATGGACAGGGCAATATTTGAGGGTGATCCACATAAACTTATTGAAGGGGTTATCATTGCGGCTTATGCCATAAGGGCGAAAAGAGCTTTTATATACCTGCGTGCTTCGTATAAGCTGGCAGTTACAAGACTGCAATATGCCATTAAATCGGCAGTGGAAGCAGGTTACCTGGGGCATGATATACTGGGAAGTGGCTTTAATCTGAATATACATATCAGGGAAGGTGCAGGTGCTTTCGTCTGCGGGGAAGAAACAGCCCTTATTGCTAGTATTGAAGGCAAAAGAGGTACGCCAAGCCCCAAGCCACCATATCCGGTAACTAAAGGTTTGTTTGGCAAGCCAACGGTAGTAAACAACGTGGAGACACTGGCCAATGTACCTGAGATCATTGAACGCGGGCCATCCTGGTTTGCTTCTATAGGAACAGCTACCAGCAAGGGAACAAAAGTATTCTCAATATCCGGCAAGGTGATGAATACAGGTATGGTAGAAGTTAGTATGGGTACCAGCCTGCGCGATCTTATTTATGCAGTTGCTGGTGGTGTCAAGGATCACAAACGGCTGAAAGCTATTCAGATTGGCGGTCCATCAGGTAGTTGTCTGCCTGAAAGCAGTCTGGATGAAATAGTTGACTACGAATCACTTCAGAAAGCAGGAGCAATCATGGGTTCAGGTGGTATCGTCGTAATGGATGAAGATACCTGTATGGTGGATATTTCCAGGTTTTTTGCTGATTTCCTGCAGCGTGAGAGTTGCGGCAAGTGTATCCCATGTAGGGAGGGATCGCGCAGAATGCATGAGATACTGCAGAATATTACCCGCCGACCTATAAATGAAGCGGGATATGAAACTCTGGAACGATTCAAGGGAGTTATGCAACTTGAAAATCTGGCTGAGGTGATCAAGGATACATCGCTTTGTGGATTGGGACAAACTGCTCCAAATCCTCTATTGAGTGCCTTGAAGTATTTCAGGGAAGAGTTTGAGGAACATATATTTGATCGTCATTGTCGTTCAGGAGTCTGCAGGGATTTGAAAGTATATTATATTGATGTGGATAAATGTTCCGGCTGTACGGTTTGTGCCCGGAAGTGTCCTGTCAGCGCTATTATTGGTGCTCCCCGCACTCCGCATTTCATCATTGAAGAGAAGTGTACGGGTTGCGGCATCTGCTTCGAAGTTTGCAAATTTGTTGCCGTATCAGTAAAATAACCTTAACCATGGATGAATTATGAATTTCCCCATTGAAGTAAATAATAAGATCATCATAGCACGGAAGGGCGAGACCATACTGGAGGCGCTAACAAGAAATGGTTTGAAGGTCCCTACACTCTGTCATATGCCCGAGCTTAATCCTTCAGGTTCATGCAGGATGTGTGTGGTGGAAGTTGAAGGCAAGAGTAATCTTATCACGGCATGCTCGCATCCGGTAGAGGAATGGATGAAGATCAAAACACACTCGCCAAGGGTTGTAAATGCACGAAAGACCAATGTAGAGCTTCTACTTAGCAACCATCCTGACGATTGTCTGTATTGTGAGAGAAATGGGAACTGCGAGCTTCAGAGCTTTGCCGAGGACCTCAACATTAGGGAAAGGCGTTTCCCCGGGAAAAAGAATAAGCATAAAACCGACCCTTCAGGATCAAGTATTGTCAGGGACCCGGCAAAGTGCATTCTCTGTGGCAGGTGTGTACGCACTTGCGACGAGATTGTTGGTGCTTCAACACTTGGTTTTATCGGCAGGGGAAACAAAACAATCATTGGCCCCTCCTTTAACCGGCAGTTGAACCTCTCAAGTTGTATTACGTGTGGACAATGTATCATGAGTTGTCCAACAGGGGCCCTTCATGAGAAGAGACATTCGTCGGACCTTCAGAATGCACTGCACAGTTCAGAGAAGCATGTGGTTATTCAATATTCGCCCACTATTTCAGTAAGTATAGGTGATGAATTCGGCAACAAACCGGGCAAGGATCTTTATGGTATCATCAATGCCGCACTACGCAAAACAGGTTTTGACAAGGTATTTGATGCTTCATTTGCAGCAGACTTATATACTATGGAGCTTGCAGCAGAACTTGAAGAACGTTTACGCTCGGGTGGTACATTGCCACTGTTCAGCAGTGATTGTCCGGCATGGGTTAAGCATGTGGAACAGCGATTTCCTGATTATATTCCCAATCTGAGCGCCTGCAAGTCACCGCAACAGATGTTTGGAGCCATAATAAGCAATTATTATACAAAGATGTTCCATGTTAAGCTGGAAGATCTATATACTGTTTCGGCAATGCCTTGCACTGCACGTAAGTTTGAGTCAAAGCGGGAACAGATGACCCAGAAGGGAATCAGTGATGTGGATGCTGTGTTGACTACGCGTGAATTTGTGCAGTTTATTCGGCTTAATGGAATTGATACCCATCAGTTGGAGCCTGAAATTGCCGATTTCCCGTTCCATGTGCAGAGTTCGGCAGGGAAACTAATGGGAGTGTCAGGTGGTCTCACCGAGTCACTGGTACGTACTTTTTATCAAAGGATTACAGGAAAGGACTTGGCTCAGACGAAGATCAATGAGCTTAGGAATATTAAGGACTATAAAGAGTATCACATCAAGATAGGAGAATTTAAATTAGGTTTTGCAGTTGTAAATACCGTGAAGCAGACAGCAAGGATTGTTGAAGAACTCAGAGCCGGAAGGGATGATATTCATTTTGTTGAAGTAATGGCTTGTCCCTATGGTTGTGTCAATGGTGGCGGACAGCCAATAGAGGAAGACATGAATGCCATCAAGACCAGGATTAAAGCTATTTATGATAATGATGAAAAGGACCCCATCAAGTCAGCACATAAGAACCCTGCAATAGTTGATCTCTATAGGGAGTTTCTTGGGGTTCCGGGAGGTGAGCTTTCAAAGAGCTTATTGCATACTACCTATAAGAAAAGGGAAGTTTCATTGTGATGAATAAATATAGATTATGGAAACTGAAGAGATACAGGTAAAGCGGCCACTGGTAAGTACCATTAAGGAAAGGTGCAGGGTATGCTATACATGTGTGCGTGAATGTCCGGCGAAGGCTATTAAAATCATCAATGGACAAGCTGAGGTAATTTCAGAAAGATGTATTGGTTGCGGAAACTGTATTAAAGTGTGCAGCCAGAATGCCAAGGTTTTCAGAAGAGAGATTGATATAGTGGAGCAACTGCTGACATCAGGTGATCAATTGGCTGCAATTGTAGCACCAAGCTTTCCTGCTGAATTCAATGAGATACTGAACCATCGCTTGTTAGTTTCAATGATCAGGGCTATTGGCTTCCATTTCGTTGCTGAAGTTGCCTTTGGTGCCGATCTGGTGGCGAGAGAATACAAGAAAGTATATGATTGTGAAGTTTCACCTCCGGTCATCTCTTCTGATTGTCCGGCAATTGTAAGCTACATTGAGCAGTATCATCCTGATCTTATTGAATCACTCTCAACGCTGGTATCGCCTATGGTGGCCATGGCCAGGGTTATGAGGAAGAAATATGGAAATAACCTGAAAATTGTTTTCATTGGACCCTGCATTGCAAAGAAGGATGAAACAGCAGAGATAGATGCTGCACTGACCTTCAGGGAATTACGAGAGATGCTGAATAATAGGAATCTATCACCCAATAACGTACAGCCAACAGATTTTGATCCTCCGGTTGGAGGCAAGGGTGCGATATTTCCCATAAGCAGAGGACTGCTGAATACAATGGAAATAAGTGAAGACATCTTTGAACATAATATAATCATTGCTGAAGGAAGAAGAGATTTTCAGGATGCCATCAAAGAATTCGAAAACAATCCTGTAACTCAGGCGCACCTTGAACTTCTTTGCTGTGAAGGCTGCATCATGGGGCCGGGTATGTCGCCGTACCCATTCTTTTCTTCCAGTAGTAAACGTTACCGGAAAAGATCCAGTGTGAGCGACTATGTGCTGAATAAGCTGGAAGTACTCGACAATAAACAATGGGAAAAAAATATCGAAGAATATAGTAGACTGGACCTGACACGTACATTTACCAATAGGGATAAACGACTGAACCGACCGGATGAAGATACGATCAATGCGGTATTGAATAAAATGGGCAAATTCGAGCCTCAGGATCACTTAGACTGCGGTGCCTGTGGATATGACTCCTGTGAGGATCATGCCATTGCCATTATCAGGGGTCTTGCTGAACATGAAATGTGCTTGCCGTATGCCATAGAGAAACTACATAATTACATTAGAGAACTCAATATTTCAAAAGAAAAGCTGGCAAATACACAGGAAGCATTGAAACAATCAGAGAAACTTGCAGGTATGGGTCAGCTGTCGGCAGGTATAGCTCATGAACTGAATAATCCACTTGGTATCATTACGATGTATAGCAATATCCTTAAGGATGAAGCTGCACCTGAAGATCCAATCCGCAAGGACCTTGATCTTATTGTTGAACAGGCTGAACGGTGTAAGAAGATTGTGGGAGGGCTACTCAATTTTGCCCGTAAAAACCAGGTGAATCTCAATGAGGTCAATATCAACAGGCTCATTGAAAGGTCAATCAGTGCTGTTATAATTCCAACGAATGTTAAAATTTCACTGGAATCTGTTGTTGATAATCCTTCCATCAACCTTGACTATGACCAGATGGGTCAGGTGTTTACAAACCTGCTGAAGAATTCCATTGAAGCAATGCCATCAACAGGTGGCAGGATCAATGTTGTGATAAATGACAATCCTCAAGAGATAATCATTTACATCAAAGATACCGGAACCGGTATACTTGAAGAGAACATGAGCAAGTTGTTCACACCCTTCTTCACAACCAAGGTAGTGGGGAAAGGAACGGGATTGGGCTTGCCTATTATATATGGTATTGTAAAAATGCACAAGGGTAACATTCAGGTTACTTCAAATGCCGACAGCCTTAAAGGCCCGACAGGAACTACATTTAGTATTACGCTGCCACGATTGGCAATAAATCAGTCAGACGAAATAAAAGAAACGAAATGAGTAAGATGAAAAAGACAATTTTAATTGTAGATGATGATATGGATTATTTGTTCCAAATGCGATTAAAGGTGGAACAATTTGGCTTTGAGACAGTAACGGCTGAAGGACAGAAGGAGGCTGAAACCATCATTGAAACCATGAAACCTGACCTTGCCATTCTAGACCTTATGATGGAAAATGATGATAGCGGATTTATACTGGCATACAAGATAAAGAGAAAATATCCTGATGTGCCAATTATCATTGCAACTGCTGTGACAGCAGAAACAGGAATGACCTTTGATATGAACCGTGACGATGACCAGCAATGGATTAAAGCCGACTTATTCCTGGATAAGGGAATACGGGCTGATCAGTTGCATAGGGAGATCAATAAATTACTTAAAATTTAAACGATGTCAGAATACAAAATACTGGTAGTGGATGATGAACCCGGCATTAGGATGGGTACACACCGTATACTGCAGAATTTCAAAGTGGATTATCCATTCATGGATGAACATATTGAATTTAAAGTGCTGGAAGCTGCAACCGGTGAAGAGGCTATAGAGATCATTGAAAGTGAGATGCCTGATATCATACTACTGGATAATAAGCTTCCCGGAATACAAGGTGTTGAAGTGCTGGAGTACGTCAAAAAGAAACTGTATGATATTATTGTAGTGATGATCACCTCCTATGCATCATTGGAGCTTGCTGTAAAAGCCACTCGTGATGGAGCCTATGATTTCATACCTAAGCCTTTCACGCCTCAGGAACTGCGTGCTTCCATTGAGAACATTACAAAACAACTTTTCCTGAAAAGAATGACGCAGAAGATGAATAAGGCTGGGAAACAAATTCGTTTTCAGTTTCTCTCTGTATTGTCTCATGAACTTAAAGCTCCTATCAATGCCATTGAAGGATACCTTAATATGATGAATGACAGGCAGTTTGGTAATGACATCAATGCTTACAAAGAGATGATTGACAGGTCGCTGGAACGGATTAATGGAATGCGAAGCCTTATCATGGACCTGCTTGATTTGACAAAGATTGAATCAGGACAACCGGTACAACACATGCAAGCTGTTGATATTACAAGGATTGCCTTGATGTCGATGGATACGATGCGTCCGTATGCCATACAAAAAGATGTGGACCTTTACCTGAATACCAAGGAAAAAGTGTTGATGGATGCTGATCCAAATGAGATAGAAATCATTTTCAATAATCTAATCTCGAATGCTGTTAAATATAATAAAAACGGTGGCAGGGTTGATGTGTTTATTAAGCCCCATAAAGAAAATATTGAGGTTAAGGTAAGTGACACAGGAATTGGCATGACAGATGAAGAAAAAGGAAAGCTATTCAAGGATTTTGTGAGGATTAAAAACCAAAAGACCAAAAATATTACTGGATCAGGATTAGGATTATCCATAATGAAGAAAATAATTGACATGTATCATGGTGAAATCGATGTACAGAGTATACCTGACAAAGGAACAACCTTCAGCATCACTTTCCCACTTAATTAAACAGCCAGCACAGACAAGATGACAAATAAAAAACTTCCAGACAAAACAGTAGAAAGATTAAGTATGTATCGCCGTGCCTTGCTCACATACCATGCAGGCGGCAAACATCACATCTTCTCACATGAGATAGCCAATATGCTACATATCACACCCGTACAGGTAAGACGCGATATCATGTTAATTGGTTATACCGGAACACTGCGACAGGGGTATGATGTGAAAGAGTTGATTGAAATAATAGGTAAGATTATTGATACCCGTGATGGACAGAAAATTGCCGTGGTTGGGATAGGAAACCTGGGAAGATCAATTATGGGCTATTTTAGTGGAAAGAGGACCAAACTTACCATTGTGGCTGCCTTCGATTCGAATATTGATAAAGTAGACAAGATTTACGCAGGAGTGCCCTGTTACCACATTGACCGAATGGTTGATATCATTAGGAATGAAGGAATATCCATTGCGGTTATCTCTGTACCGGGAGAAGATGCGGTACAAATTGCCGAAACACTGGTCATGGCCGGTATAAGAGGTATTTTCAATTTCTCACCCAAACCCTTGAATGTCCCCTCTCATGTTTATCTGCAGGAGTATGATGTAATAACCATGCTTGAGAAGATAGCCTATTTTGTTAAAAAAGCCTAACCCTGTGACTTCTAATGAAGATTCATTACGGATTTGAAGATGTTGGCGAGTTAAAGAATCCTGTTATTACTACAGGCTCTTTTGATGGCGTACATATTGGACATAAGACTATCCTTAACAGGATTAATGAGATAGCAACAGTTATTAATGGTGAATCAGTATTAATAACTTTTCATCCGCATCCGCGTAAAGTTCTTTTCCCGGATACAGCCGGAAAGAACCTTCTTTTAATCAATTCCCAACAGGAAAAGATAGAACTACTTTCAAAGACAGGCATTGACCACTTGATCATAGTGAAATTTACAAAGGAGTTCTCAGAAATATCCTCTATCGACTTTATAAGAAACATACTGGTTCACCAATTGCATGCCAAGAAGGTAGTTATTGGATTCAATCATCATTTCGGCCATAATAGAGAGGGGAATTTCGACTACCTATATGAACTTGGACAATACTACAATTTTGGTGTTGAGGAGATACCGGAACAGGATATTCACCAGGAGACAGTAAGTTCTACCCTTATAAGGAAAGCATTGCTGGAAGGTAAGATACAAAGGGCTAATGCCTATCTTGACCATCTTTACATTATTATTGGTAAGCTTGGTGAAGGAAGTGCATCATGCAGAGCCCTCAATTTTCCAACTTACCGACTGCCGATAACTGAGGATAGCAAGCTGGTTCCACCTGATGGTGTTTATGCCGTGAGCGTGCTTATTCAAAATAACTACCATAAGGGCATTCTGAATATTAAGAATTCCCTGCCTCCGGAAACAAGACAAATGGATGATATTTATCTTGATCTCCATTTGTTTGAAAACCAATCAACTGGTGATATTGAAGCAAATAGTGATACTTCGGCAAGTCGGTCATATCGTGAAAAATCATCAGTTCATAATACCCTGAGGGGTAAGGAAGCAACCGTCTTTTTTGTAAAAAGGATGCGTGATGAGCTTGATTTTGCAAGCAAGGATGAAATGAAATTACGTCTTGCCAATGATCTACAGGAAGTGGGGGAGTTGATATATTAATTGATGTTCATTTTTAGGGATGATTTTAGATTGAGCTTAATAAAAACGGTTTACAAGACCCGGTTATGTTAGCCGGGTCATCAGAAAAAGAAATATGTCAGGACACAAACAGATGAAACTTACATTTCTGGGGACAGGCACTTCAATCGGTGTGCCTGTGATAGCATGCAATTGTCCTGTCTGCAAGTCGAAGGATGCACGTGACAAGAGATTCAGGACATCAGCCATGATAAGTGTTGATGGACAAAATATAGTCATAGACTGCGGTCCTGACTTCAGGTTCCAAATGCTGAAGCAGAATGTGGAAGATATCAATGCTGTATTATTTACCCATGAGCATCGTGATCATATTGCTGGACTAGACGATATAAGGGCATTCAATTATGTTCTCAATAAGAACATTCCGATCTATGGTACCAGGCATGTGATGGAAGCAATCATGACAGAATTTCCATATATCTTTTCCGAAAACCGTTATTTCGGGGCGCCACAGCTTACCGTTCATGAAATTGATGATAGTCAGTTCAGTATTGGCGAAACAATGATCAGGCCCATCAAAATAATGCACAACAAGCTCCCTATCATGGGTTATCGGATAAACGACCTTACCTATATCACTGATGCCAGTTTTATTGATGAAGTGGAGAAAGAGAAAATAGTGGGCTCAAAGGTGCTGGTTGTTAATGCACTTCGTAACTCAAAACATGTTTCGCACTTTTCACTGGGTGAGGCACTTGAGTTAATAGAACAAGTGAAACCTGAAGAGGCATATATCACTCATATAAGCCATTTCCTCGGACTGTATGAAGAAGTAGAGCAACGACTTCCGCCAAATGTACATCTTGCCTACGATAATCTGGTTGTAGATCTTTAATATTTAATGTTTTAAAACCGGTGATTTTCATTGTAACCGGTGATATTCGTTAGGTGATAATCATGGGTGACATTTAGAAGTAGATTTATGATAAAAAGGCCTTACTGGTAGGCATTATTAATAGTCATAAAGAACATCCACCCCTTTTAATTTCGTATCTTTGCAGTGTCGATTTAATAACAGTTTTTACAAATAATATCATGATATTTAATCCTGAGAAATGCCGTATTCCCGATCAAAGGATGAAGCCTTTTATTGATCCAGAGGAATTATGGAGTTTAATTAATGAAACCAAACCTGACAAAGAAAGAGTCAGGGAGATTATACAGAAATCTCTGAGTAAACAGCGTCTCACATTGCAGGAGACTGCCATGCTGATCAATGCTACGGATAAAGAGCTTGTTGATGAGATTAAGGAAGGGGCACGCGAACTTAAGAAGAGAGTCTATGGTAACAGAATTGTGCTGTTTGCTCCATTATATGTTGGCAACAAGTGCATCAACAATTGTCAGTATTGTGGATTCCGTACTTCAAATAAGGAAGCCATAAGAAAAACCCTTACAGATGCTGAGCTTATACATGAAGTAGAGGCATTGGAAGATAACGGACAAAAGAGACTCATACTTGTGTATGGTGAGCATCCTGAATATTCACCGGAGTATATTGCACATACAGTTCGTACAGTTTACGGTGTGAAAAAGGGTCCCGGTGAAATAAGACGAGTTAATATTAATGCCGCACCTCTTGAAATTGACGGGTTCAGAACGGTTAAAGAGGCAGGAATCGGCACTTACCAGATATTCCAGGAAACATATCATCCGGAGGCATACAAACTTTATCACCTGGGTGGTGTTAAGCGTAACTTTGAATATAGGTTAACATCACTTGACAGAGCACAGGAAGCCGGTATTGATGATGTGGGTATTGGTGCATTATTTGGCTTGTATGACTGGCGTTTTGAAGTATTAGGGCTTGTAAGGCATACAAATCATCTGGAAGCCTGCTATAATGTTGGGCCACATACCATCTCTTTCCCCCGTATAAAGGATGCTTCATCAAAGAAGGTAGGCGATGATTATTCTGTAAGTGATGAAGATTTTGCCAGATTGGTGGCTATTTTAAGATTGGCAGTCCCTTACACGGGAATGATTCTCACTGCACGGGAATCGGCCAAACTGCGTGAAGAAGTGATTCAGTTTGGCGTATCGCAGATTGACGGTGGTACAAAACTTGAGATTGGCTCCTATGCTGAGGAATCAATCAATGAAAAGCAGAACCTGAATAGGGAACAATTCCAGATTAATGATAACCGGTCGCTCAATGAGATAATTGATGAACTATTGGAAAAGGATTTCTTACCCTCATTCTGTACCGCATGTTATAGGTTGCACAGGACCGGTGAGCATTTCATGGAATTCTCAGTGCCGGGTTTCATAAAGCGATTCTGCTCACCAAATGCAATGCTTACCCTGGCTGAATACCTTGAAGACTATGCACCGGCTGAAACTAAAGAAAAAGGCTGGCAGGTAATTGATAGGAATATTGTAGATCTTGAAGGGCATAGCGATGTCGTTAATATTACTGAATTGAAAAACAGGCTGGAGTTGATCAAAGGAGGAACACGTGATATTTATTTCTAATGAATCATTAAGTGACAATAAAATTAAGTGACAGTAAAAATGAAACAAACACGCATCATTGGACTGCTTATTCGTGACCGTATTAAAGAAGCCGGTCGTCTGCAGACAACACTTACAGAGCATGCCCATTTAATACGAAGCAGGCTTGGATTTCATGAACTCAATGAAAATACATGCAGCCGCACAGGGGTTATAATCCTGACATTGATTGGCGACGAGAAGGACTGGGTGGATTTTGAAAGCGAGATTAATAAAATTGAAGGCGTTGAGATGCAACAAATGTCATTTATTCTATAATCATCTACAATCATGACGAAAATAAGAATACTCGGTATAAACGTAATCAACCGTTTGCAGGTTGCCGCTCAGGTTCAAAAGGTGCTTACCAATTATGGATGTTCCATAAAAACCCGTCTTGGACTCAATGAGTCGGATGAAGATGATCAGGGAATAGGCGGTCTGATAATTCTTGAGCTAACAGGTGAGGTGTCTGAATGGCTAAAATTGGAAAATGAGCTACTTGCATTGGAGGGTGTGGAGGTCTCCAAAATGGATTTCGTAAAGTAGAATAATTGTAAAGCTCTTTTTCTAATATCACGGAGTATGATGAAATATCGGAATGCTCCGTGATATTGTTTATAGTAGGAGTGTATTGTGATCAAGGTTAAAAGAGCAGACTGTGATCAGGTTAATGATCATACCAGGTTACTGATCAGATGGTGATAGGGTTACCGAAGAATGGTAACAGCTCCTTTAAAGCTTTCGTCCTTGAAATAGCCAAATGTATTCAAACGATAATAATAGGTGCCTTCAGGTAAATTGTCACCATCCCAATCGTTCTTATAATTGTTATTGTCGTAAACTTTGCGGCCCCACCTATCGAGCACGATAAGCTCCATACGGATAAACTCAGATTCGATGGGTATCTTTTGACCTTCTTCTTCCTTGGTTATCTTGAAGTAGTTATTGATCTGATCGCTACCTCCCGGCGTGAAGACATTTGGAATAAACAAATCAGCCTCACTCACAGGAATGGTGACTGAGATGGTATCACTGCAACCACTTTCATTGACTATGTGCAGAACAGCAGAGTATTTTTCAATTTCAGGATTGGCTGCTGAACTGTATAAATGTTTGGGTGATTGTTCCCTGGAACCTTGTGACCCATCCCCGAAATCCCAAAGCCAGTCGACCACACTCTGATCATTGCTGAAAGAGAATTCAATAACCGGGTTTTGGATGTATACTGTGTCAGGGGTTGTCATTAATTCTACTTCAGAGGCTTCTAACACACTAACGGTGAAGTTTGTGTCAAGTATACAGCCATTTGCATCGGTAATTTTTAGATTGTTGATACCTCCGCAAGCACCGGCAACAACACTATCAAATATAGAAGAAACACCTTGCCAGAGAAAAGTATAAGGCCTCAAACCACCACGGGCAAATGCTGCTATATTGGCATCACAAGCATCGGGGCATGTAGCATCGATTTCTTCAATAATTACAGATAATAATGGGAAGAGGGTTATATCAGCACCTGAATAAATTGTTGGGATATCGCCTGTACTGTTGCGAAACCAGGATTGTGAACTTACAAAAGAAATATTACCTTCTTCTTTGCCTGTTATAAAAATCAGTTCCAGTAACGTTGTGGTACCTATAAGTGACTGGGGTGTGGTGGCTTTCCATTTGATGGTTACTGTACTGTCATTCGGATTGAGAATTGTAAAGAACCCATTATCTCTCAACTGTGGATTGCGTAGCCGATCACTGGCATAGGTCAGGGTGTTTTTAGGAAAACGTATAGTTAGAAAAAGTGAATCTACCTGAAAAATTGAATCGACAAGCACAGGAGCAATGAACTGTGAACCAACACAAATATTATTACCTGGACCCGGTATGCTGGTCATGTTCTGAGCATTGAGTGTGGTACTTGTACACAGAAGGTAGATGATTGAAAACGAAAATGATAGTTGCCTCAGTAATCGGTTTATCATAAGGTGTTATCCTGATTTCAGAAACGTAGCAAGAATTAATTGGCTAAATTAATCCTTTTTATTTAGTGAATTACGACAAGAACGATAAAGGAAGGATTTTGGTGTGCAAGAAAGAAAAAATCATTAATAATATCCGCCTGATATCATCATTAATGTGCAGTTATCCACTATCTGAATGCCATCAGCCTTGGCAAGTTCCACAAGTTCGGGATTCCATGTGCCGGGGTTGAAAATAATTCGTTCAGGCTCAAGACTTAAAATATATTCATAGTATTGTACCTGATTGACCGGACCTAGATAGAGCGTAATAGTATGAATGTTTTCAAAGAGTGGTTTGCCCGTCTGTATATGTATGCCTGCAACTTCACCTTCACGACGGCCGACAGCAACAGTAGGGATCAGAGCCTCAACCAGCGTGTTGATACAAATGTTGGAGAACCGGCTTTGGTTAAGGCTGGCACCTAAAACGAGCGTCTTCTTCAGTGTTTTTTCTACCATGCTGATTCCTATGTTATGTTTGCAATAATGGATACATTACCTATTTAGCAGATTTAATGCTGTTGCGTGATTTCTATAACCTAACTATGTCGTTTCAAATTAATATATCAAAAATTAATCTGCCATATACACAATCATACTTCAGAAAACAATCATACTTCAGATAAAAGCGTGTCTAGATTCTCAAATTTTCTGCGGTAGTCTTCAATGGCAGCTTCTATTACTTCTTTCGATTCTTCAGGTCCATAGGTATGAGTAATCTCACAATCCCTTGGTTCACCTGGAAGATCCTTGTAGGTTAGGAAGTAATGTTTAAGTCTGGCAACGATAAGCGGAGGCAGTTCACTAATATCACGATACTCTCCATAAACAGCATCGTTTCTCATTACTGCAATGATTTTATCATCAGCCTGATTGCCGTCGATCATCCGAAAGCCACCAATAGGAATGGCCTGAACCAGAATATCACCATGCGAGATGTTCTTTTCAGCCAGGATACAAATGTCAAGCGGGTCACCATCGCCTATTATCTCTGATCTCCCAGTCTTTGAATTGGCATATTGTGATACTTTATTTGCACAAAGTGTTTGAGGAATAAACCCATAAAGTGCCGGTGAGACATTTGAATACTTCTGAGGTCTGTCAATCCTTAAATATCCGGATATTTTATCTACTTCGTATTTGACCGTGTCAGTTGTTACCATTTCAACAAAGCATGTAACAATATCAGGAGCTTCTTTGCCAATATCAATACCATGCCATGGATGTGATTTGTAACGTAATCCCATTAGTCGTCCTATTGGATCACTTAAACGGTTTGCCATAATTTTAAACTTTAGTATGATTGGCAAAGTTAACATGACTGTTTGATATTTGTTTGTTTAGCGGTGAATTTATTTGTGTCATCCTGTCATTGTTATTTCATTCTATGGTGTCAATATGGCCTATATGTCTCTGATATACTGATTGGCAGGCTATTTGATCCCTATTGAATAAATATTTATGTATATGGATAATCTAACTATAAAATCTCAAAATGCATTGCAGAAGGCACAGGAAATTGCTTCTGCCAATAATAATCAGTCAATTGAAACTGCTCATTTGTTGCGCAGTATATTGGAGACAGATGACAACGTAAGTCATTATTTATTGAAAAAATTCAGCGTCAACATCAATGCTCTGCAGAATGCTCTCATGCAAATGACCAATTCTTTCCCGAAAGTAACAGGAGCAGGGGAACAATATCTGAGTAACAAAGCCAACAAAGCAATGCAGGAGGCAGCAACCTATGCCAAGAAAATGGGAGATGAGTTTATCTCTATTGAACATCTATTGCTTGGAGTGCTGGCAGCTAATGATGATACATCAGGTTTGCTTAAAAAATATGGGGTTAATGAAAAGGATCTGATTGAAGCCATTAAGGAACTTAGAAAAGGAGCCCATTCCAATACTGCTTCTTCTGATGAAACCTGGAATGCATTGAACAGGTATGCAAGAAACCTCAATGATTTGGCGAGAGCTGGTAAACTTGATCCTGTCATAGGCAGGGATGAAGAAATAAGGCGGGTGCTGCAGATACTAAGCCGCCGGACAAAGAACAATCCCATTCTTATTGGTGAACCGGGAGTGGGGAAGACGGCTATCGCTGAAGGAATTGCCCATCGTATTATTAATGGAGATGTGCCCGAAACACTTAAGTCAAAGCTAATATTCTCCCTCGATATGGGATCGCTAATTGCTGGGGCTAAATACAAAGGAGAATTTGAGGAAAGGTTGAAGAGTGTCATCCATGAGGTTATAGAATCAAATGGAGAAGTAATACTGTTCATTGATGAGATTCATACCCTTGTAGGCGCCGGAGGTGGTGAGGGGGCTATGGATGCTGCAAATATACTGAAGCCGGCACTTGCAAGAGGAGAGCTCCGGGCAATTGGTGCCACTACACTGAAAGAATACCAGAAGTACTTTGAAAAAGACAAAGCATTGGAGCGTCGGTTCCAGATAGTATTAGTGGAAGAGCCTGATGCTCTGAGTGCCGTGTCTATACTCCGTGGATTGAAAGAAAGATATGAATCCCATCATAAGGTGAGGATAAAAGACGAAGCAATTATTGCAGCTGTGGAATTATCACAACGCTATATCAGCGAACGTTATCTGCCTGATAAAGCCATCGACCTTATTGATGAAGCTGCAGCTAAACTAAGACTGGAGATTAATTCTGTACCTGAAGAACTGGATCAGATTGACAGGAGAATAAAACAATTGGAGATTGAGAAAGCCGGTATTGCAAGAGAAGGTGATGAGAGTAGGTTGAAGGTATTGGCGGAAGAACTGGCAAACTTAACGGAAGAGCGTAATAATATTGCCGCTCAATGGAAAGCTGAAAAAGAAGTTGTTGAAGGAATTCAACTTACAAAGAAGGAGATAGAAGATTTCAGGTATGAAGCAGAAAGAGCCGAACGTGATGGTGACTATGGGAGAGTGGCCGAGTTAAAATACGGAAGAATTAAGGAAGCTGAACAAAAGTTGGTTTCTCTGAAGCTAAGACTTGATGAAATGCAGTCACAGAATGCTTTGATAAAAGAAGAAGTGGGTGCTGAAGAAATTGCCGAGATTGTTTCCCGTTGGACAGGCATACCGGTTACCAGGATGCTGCAGAGCGAACGAGAAAAGTTACTCTCAGTGGAAGATGAATTACATAAGAGGGTTATTGGGCAGGATGAAGCTATTGAAGCTGTTTCTGATGCAATTAGGAGAAGCAGGGCAGGACTTCAGGATACAAAACGGCCAATAGGCTCTTTCATTTTCCTGGGTACTACTGGTGTTGGAAAGACAGAATTAGCTAAAGCATTGGCGGAATTCTTGTTCAATGATGAAAGTTCAATGGTAAGGATTGATCTTTCGGAATACCAGGAAAGGCATACGGTTTCGCGGCTCATAGGTGCACCTCCGGGATATGTAGGTTACGATGAAGGAGGGCAGTTAACTGAAAAGATCAGGCGTAAACCCTATTCTGTTGTGCTGCTTGATGAGATAGAAAAAGCGCATCCTGATGTGTTCAACATCCTCCTGCAAGTACTTGATGAAGGCCGGTTGACTGATAATAAGGGAAGAACGGCTGACTTTAAGAATACCATAATCATCATGACTTCCAATCTTGGATCTGAATATATTAATGAAAAGATGGAAGAGATGAACGTTCAAAACCGTGATTCCATATTTAATGTAATGAAAGACCAGGTAATGGCTATGCTTCGTAGAACCATACGACCTGAATTCCTAAACCGAATAGATGAAATCATAATGTTCAAACCTCTTACCGAGGTAGAAATATCTGAGATTGTAAAATTGCAGCTTGAAGGACTCAGGAATTTATTGGAGAAGAATGACATCACTTTTGATGCAACCCCTGGGGCTATTGAGTTGATTGCCAAACTTGGCTTTGATCCTCACTATGGTGCCCGTCCGGTGAAAAGGGTAATCCAGCGTAATGTACTCAATGAGCTTTCAAAGAAGATACTGAGCGGTGAAGTAGCAAAGGACCGGATCATTCATTTGGATGCTGAACAGGGAAAGCTGGTATTCAAAAATTAAGTGTTATGGACTAAAGCCCGGATATTGCTCAATAATACCGGGCAATTGGTTACATATCAAGTTCCAGACCCAGCTGGTCTTTCATCTCCTTGAGGATAGGTGCCTTGTCGGCAATGAAATTAAACTTTTCATTGTCAGTATAGGGCCTCTTGGTTATGGGTGCTGCTTCAGTCATTATTGTCTCAATTGAGATTGAGTCATTCTTTAATCCTTTACGCAAGTATGTGGTTATATCACTCTTGTTTCTGAATATTTCATCCTGTTGAAGCGGATTCTCAATAGTTATACCGATGACATTATTGTCCATCAATTGTGGAGCTTGCCAAAGCAGGGTATTTTGGAGTAAGGGCATTTCATTGGAAAGTTGCTTGACCATTTCTGGCCAGATCTGTAGTACTTCACTTATAGAGACATGCTCATTTCCATAGGATTCAGAAGGAGTTTCATCATCATCCTTCCTAGCGTCAACTTGTTTTACAGGTTTCTGACCTGACATAAGACTGCCTAAATTAAGTCCTGACAAGGAGGGAGTTGCTTTAGACATTTGCGAAGCAGTATCAGATTTCTTCTTGGATTCGTCAGAGGTGGAAATATTAGAAGAAACCAGATCATAGTTGTTATTGGTTTCAGATAGATTACTGGCACCTGGCTCCTTGTTGGAAACTGATGGTGGACTTGCTGATGGTTGAGATCCGTATGCAGTATTTGTAGTATCCAGAGGTTTATTTTGGTTTTGTGATGATGCTGAAGCCGATGTAACCGATCCGCTCTCGGTGACTATTTGTGTCTTTATTGATGGTGAATTTTTGGTTGGGGTTGGTGCCGTAGGTATTGTCTGCTGATTGATGTTGGTAGACTTGAAATCGCTTTCAGGCATTGACAATCGGCACAATTGCATTAAAGCAATTTCAACATGGAGCTTCTTGTTATTACTGGTCTTATAATCAATGTCGCACTCATTGGTGATTTCCAAAGCCTGCAGCAAGAAAGGGACAGGGCAATTGACTGATTGATTGTAATATTGATCCTTGACAGCATTGCTTGTTTCAAGGAGCTGTAGTGTCACGGAGTCCTTGCTTACAAGTAGGTTGCGAAGATGTTGGCCAAGGCCTGTAATGAAATGTTGTCCCTCAAAACCATTGTCTATGATCTCATTAATAGTCAGTAGTGTTTGGCTAATGTCGGCTGATAGAATATGGTTTATTATCTTGAAATAGTATTCGTAATCAAGTACGTTCAGGTTTTCAATTACTTGTTTATAAGTAAGGGTATTGCCGGCATAACTCACCAGTTGATCAAACATTGAAAGAGCATCACGCAAACCGCCATCTGCTTTTTGAGCAATGATATGTAGAGCTTCAGGTACTGCATTAATGTGCTCGTTATCAGCAACATATTGCAGGTGATGGGCAATATCATCAACACTTATTCTGCGGAAATCAAATATCTGGCATCTGGACAGAATCGTAGGAAGTATTTTGTGCTTCTCAGTTGTAGCCAAGATGAATTTAGCATAGGATGGTGGCTCCTCAAGCGTTTTTAAGAACGCATTGAATGCTTGTTGGGTGAGCATGTGAACCTCATCGATTATATATACCTTATATCCTTGATGTGGAGGTATGCGCACCTGGTCAACAAGAGTTCTGATATCATCGACAGTATTATTGGAAGCGGCATCCAGTTCGAAGATATTGAAAGAAGAAGATTTATTGAAAGACTGACACGACGGGCATTCGTTACAAGCTTCACCATCTTCTCTGATAGAGGTGCAATTGATGGTCTTAGCCATTATTCGGGCACAAGTGGTTTTCCCAACTCCCCTAGGTCCCGTAAAAAGAAATGCCTGAGCTATCTGTTGATTCTTAATAGCATTCTTAAGAGTGTTGGTTATAGCCGATTGTCCTACAACTGTAGCAAAAGTTGCTGGTCTATACTTACGTGCCGAAACAATAAAATTATCCATCAGTCAATTCAGTTTTCGCCTTCAAACTTACGTGTTTTTTTAAGACGAAATATGTGGTGAGCGGACAATGTTCACAGTTTTACTTTTCAACGATCTCAACGGCAATGAGCTTATCGTATCTGTCACCCTGCTCCCTGTTATAGACTAAAATGGTGTAACTGTTTCCGGTTTCAGCATGGCTTCCTTCAGCTTGTAACAAGTCTATCTGTTGCTTCTTGTCATCAACAAATGCATACATATAATTATAGTAGCCCTGTTTGAGCAGAACGCGAGCTTCATAACCCTGGCGTGCATAATTATAGTTCATTCTTCCTTTTTCAGGAGTAATTGACGCATCATGTTTCCATTGATTGAATCCGCCTACTACAAACATTGAACCACCAGGAAAGGGTAATTCAAAGGGAATAAAGAAGTTTACCCATGCATATTCTCCTTCATCAGAAACATCCTGTCGGTCATCAGTTTTGGCTAGAAAACCGCCATTAATATCACCTTCTGTTATATAAGGTCTGAAGGATCTTGGCTTGTCATGATAAAGATCAACGATATAACGGTCATTCCTGATTTCAATGGACCTGATTCTTTCTGAATTATAGCGAAGACTCTTTATATCAAAAAATCTGAATTCATTGCCACCTTCAAATGACAGGGTCCCATCTGTATATTGATAATCGATTTCACCATCACGAAGCATCAACGGGTTGACATTGAATTTTGCATTATCCCATCTGAGATTTTGAAGAACAACAACTTTTAAACCGTTATATGGCTCATTTATAGGATACTGAGGATTGAAGATAGAGAAAGCTACTTCCTGATGTGTGAACCTTTCCTCAATCTTCATAGCCTGACGTACCAATGCCTTAACCGTAACTTTTTTATCAAGTACTAGAATTCTACGTGTGAAAGCAGGATTATCAGGTTCTCCTTCGTGATATACTTTAAGGATATAGTTGCCTGGAATCCTGAAGCTTATTTCACGATTGGGAATTTGTATGCTATAATTGGTATAAGGCTGCAGAGTGTTAAACGATGATTTGTAGTCACGGATATAATCATCGGTGTAGCCGTTCAGATATTCATTCTGCCATAAGTCTGTCGGAGTCCAATCAGCATTACAATGAATAAAGGTATATTGCCATGGAGTATAACCAGCCTCGAGGTCATCAAAGGATAGTGTTAATTTTTCATCGGAATTGAAGTTAATCACGGGAGGAGTCAATTCAGCCCCGGTTCTGTAGAGAAGAACGGTTCGGATTGACGACTTCAATGTTTGATCTTCAAGTACCTGAGAGTAAGTTGAGAATGAAATCAGGAATAGAATTAAAAGTACTCCCAAGAGCCTGTAAATTTTATGTTTTTTCATTGTGAATCTGTGAACAATACAAAAACGATCTTGTTAAAGCATGATGATTTTTACAAAAGTATACAATACAACCATTCAACGTATGCCATGCCAATATTCAACACCATCAAAACAACCATTCCAGGTATACATGCAAATATCTATATAAAAGTTTGCGAAGCTATTACTTGTTAAGTTAAAAACATTAATTTTGCACCTCTTCTAAAATTATGAAAGTCTGATAAACATAAACTATGCCGAAGACAATCAAAATTACTAAAGGTTTGGATATAAAGCTAAAAGGAGCTGCCGATAAAACCTTATCTGTAATCCAACCAAAAAGTTTTGCCATCAAACCAGCCGATTTCATCGGAGTTTTTCCACGATTACTTGTAAAGGAGGGAGATGAAGTACAAGCCGGAACTCCAATTTTCATAGATAAATTTCGTGAAAATATAGTATTCACCTCCCAGCATAGTGGCAGGGTTATTGAAATTAAAAGAGGGGATAAAAGAGTATTACAAGAGATTAGGATTGAAGCCGATTCTGCCAATAAGCAGATTGACTTTGTCCCTGCTAACCCTGAATCCCAAACGCGTGAGCAGTTAAAGGAAAAGCTTTTAAAAAGTGGCTTATGGACACTGATCAGACAGCGCCCTTACAATGTGATTGCTAATCCTGATAATACGCCAAAAGCTATTTTTATATCTGCTTTTGATTCAGCCCCTCTTGCCGCGGACTATGATTTTGTTATTAAAGGTAAAGGAGAAGATTTTCAAACAGGATTGAATGTATTGAAAGGTTTGACTGATGGTAAGGTATACTTGAATGTTGGACAAGATACAAAAGCACCAGAGTTTCTGAATGCAAAGAATGTTGAGATTACTTTATTCCAGGGTCCTCATCCTGCCGGAAACGTTGGAACTCAGATTCATTTTATTGATCCAATCAATAAAGGTGAAGTAATTTGGATAATCAAGGCACAGGATGTTGCTACCATTGGTTTTCTTTTCAATAAAGGTGTTATCAATCCAGAGATTATTGTAGCACTTACCGGATCAGAAGTTGTTAAGACAGGATATTTTAAGACGATCAGAGGTGGCTGTATTAAGAAAATGGTTGAATCAAATGTAAGTAACAATGAGTTGCGGTACATTTCAGGTAATGTTCTTACCGGTACCAAGATCAGGCCTGACAATTACCTTGATTATTATGATTCAATGGTTACGGTAATAAAAGAAGGCAATTACCATGAATTTCTTGGTTGGGCACTTCCCGGTTTTGGTAAATTCAGTACATCAAGGTCATTCCCGGCATTTTTGACTCCCAATAAATCATACGCGCTTGATACTAACCTTCATGGAGGCGAACGCGCTTTTGTGATGACAGGTAAGTTTGAGCAGGTTTTCCCAATGGATATACTGCCACTTCAATTGATCAAGGCAATTATTTTCGAAGATATTGACCTGATGGAGAATCTTGGTATTTATGAAGTTGAACCAGAAGATTTTGCACTAGTTGAGTTCATTGATACGTCAAAGACCAACATACAGGCCATGGTAAGAAAAGGGCTTGAGATTATGCGTAAGGAAATGAATTAATTCACTCTAATAATAAAATTCACGGATGAGATCACTGAGAAGATTCCTTGATAAAGTTAAACCACAATTTCAAAAAGGAGGGAAGTATGAAAAACTTCAGTCCACTTTTGATGCTTTTGAGACATTTCTCTTTGTGCCGGCCCATACTACTCAAAGCGGCAGTCATATAAGAGACAGTATTGATATGAAACGCACGATGAGTGTAGTTGTGATTGCGCTGATACCTGCCCTTTTTTTTGGTATCTGGAATGTGGGATATCAGCACTTCCTCTCACATGCAATTGAATCCGGATTTTGGGCCAATGTTGCTTATGGGGCCTGGAAGGTATTACCGATAGTTGTTGTTTCGTATGTTGTAGGGCTAGGCATTGAGTTTATTTTTGCTCAATACCGTCATCATGAAGTAAACGAAGGATTTTTGGTCTCAGGAATGCTGATCCCACTGGTTTTACCTCCTGATACTCCTTTATGGATGGTCGCTTTGGCTACTGCCTTTGCTGTCATTATTGGTAAAGAGGTTTTTGGAGGAACCGGTATGAATATACTGAATCCTGCACTTACTGCCCGTGCCTTTCTGTTCTTTGCTTATCCTGCCAGTATGTCGGGTGACAAAGTTTGGATAGCAGAAAAAGCTGATACCTATTCAGGGGCAACCCCGTTAGCTGAAGCTGCCCTTGGTACAGGCGATGGAACTATTAGCTTCTCTCATTCCTTTGCTGATATGTTTTTTGGAACAATACCGGGTTCAATTGGTGAAACTTCTACCCTTGCAATTCTTATTGGTGCCGTTATATTGGTAGTTACTGGCATTGGGAGTCTTCGCATCATGTTATCGGTGGTTGCCGGCGGCTTATTCATGGGCCTCTTGGGTAATTTATTTGGTCTGAATGCTTATATGGAAGTGCCATTTTATTATCATTTGGTGATGGGAGGCTTTGCATTTGGAACTGTATTTATGGCAACGGATCCTGTTACTGCTTCTCAAACCGGTATAGGAAAAATCTGGTATGGATTCTTTATAGGAGTAGTTGCAGTGCTGATAAGGGTATTCAATCCAGCATATCCTGAAGGAATGATGCTGGCAATTCTGCTTATGAATGTATTTGCACCATTAATTGATCACTATGTGGTTGAATCAAACATAAAGCGCAGATTGAAGCGCACTAAGAAGAATCTTAAATTGGAAGCTAAACCTCAGGCTGTTTAATTTCGCTACACTTTAATACAAAAAAGAAGAAAGATGTTCAGTAACAGTTATATTTTCAAGTATTCGGCTGTGATGGTGATTGTTGTTGCAGCCCTCTTGTCTGCCGCCGCTATTCTTTTACAGCCTGCACAAGATAGGAATATCAAGGTTGAGAAAATTCAGGATATGCTTATGTCTGCTAATATTGAGTCAACTCCTGAAAATGCAGAAGAATTGTATGATAAGCATATAATTAAAGAGGTTGTCATCAATGAAGCAGGTGAAGAAGTCGGCGTTTTCAGCAAGGGTAAATTTATTAGCGGCGATAAAAGGGCATTCACCACTGATCTTAAGGCTGAACTCAAAATCAAACAAGATGCTGAACTTGGAAAGACTACTCAAAAACCAGTATTCCCCTTATTTATATGCATAAAAGGAAATGATACACTCTACATTATTCCAATGCAGGGAAATGGATTATGGGGACCGGTTTGGGGTAATATGACCTTGAAAAGCGATTTCTCCACAATAGAGGGAATTAGTTTTGGACACAAGGGAGAAACTCCTGGTTTGGGTGCTGAGATTTCCACACCTATTTTCGAAGATCAGTTCCCTGGTAAAAAAATCCTTGACGACAACGGCGAATTTACTTCTGTCAGTATTGTGAAAGGTGGTGTTGCAAACTCTAATATTGATCCTGTACATGGTGTTGATGCCATCTCTGGCGGAACTATCACTAGTATGGGAGTTGATGCGATGATCAGGAGTAACCTGTCAAACTACATTACATACATTAAAAACCACAGGAAATGAAAGTTGAGAAAGTAAGAGAACCTTTGTTTTCAGCCAAAAACAAAAAGTTACTAACTGCACCTCTGAATAAGGATAATCCTATTACTGTTCAGGTACTAGGAATATGCTCAGCTCTTGCAGTTACGGTTAAATTGGAGCCGGCCTTCGTCATGGCCGTTTCTGTGACGGTTGTCACCGCTTTTTCTAACTTGGTGATATCCTCATTGAGAAATACTATACCACCCAGAATACGAATTATTGTACAACTGGTTGTCATTGCTGCATTAGTTATCCTGGTGGACCAATTCCTTAAAGCCTATGTTTACGATGTAAGTAAACAATTATCTGTGTTTGTTGGGCTTATCATTACAAACTGTATTGTAATGGGCAGACTTGAAGCATTTGCCATGGCTAATAAACCTTGGCCTGCGTTTCTTGATGGGATTGGAAATGGACTAGGATATGGAATAATATTAATAATTGTGGCTTTCTTCAGAGAATTGTTTGGATCTGGAACATTATTCGGTATGCAGGTCATTCCTGATTCCTTCTATGCAGCAGGCTATGTGAATAATGGCTTTATGATATTGCCTCCAATGGCGCTCATTATTGTAGGTGTAATAATCTGGGTTCAGAGATCAAAGAATACTGATCTTGTTGATAAATCCTAAACGACTGTAACAATGGAAAATCTGATAAATATTTTTATTAAGTCGATTTTTATCGACAATATGATCTTTGCGTTCTTCCTGGGTATGTGTTCGTACCTGGCAGTATCAAAGACAGTCAAGACTTCAATGGGACTGGGTATAGCAGTTATATTCGTACTAGGTGTTACTGTTCCCGTCAATTATCTTATTGATAATTTTCTGCTGAAGAAGGGCGCTCTCGCATGGATGGGTGATGAGTTTGTGAATGTTGATCTAAGTTTTCTGAGTTTCATTATGTTCATAGCTGTTATTGCGGCTATTGTGCAGTTGGTGGAGATGATAGTTGAAAAATTCACCCCTGCATTATATAATTCACTTGGTATATTTCTGCCATTAATTGCTGTAAACTGCGCTATTATGGGTGGAGCACTCTTTATGCAGGAACGCAACTACGAAACACTTGCTGAAGCTACGGTATTCGGTTTGGGCAGTGGAGTGGGCTGGTGGCTGGCAATTATTGCCATAGCTGCTATCAGAGAAAAAATAAGGTATTCAAATGTACCTGCTCCATTGCGTGGGTTAGGTATTACTTTTATTATTACTGGGCTTATGGCAATTGCGTTCATGAGCTTCATGGGCATTAAATTGTAGTCTTTTGTTGTCTTTAAAGAAAGTTTATAAAATATGGGAACGGGATCAATAATTCTTATAAGTATTGTAGTCTTCCTGGTTGTAATTTTGCTGCTTGTGGCAGTATTGCTTTGGGTGCGGGCTAAACTTACACCTCCGGGCAATGTTAAAATTCTTATCAATGATGAGAAGGAACTGGAAGTACTGCCTGGTGGAACATTACTTTCTACCCTAGCCAATGAGAAGATATATCTTCCTTCAGCCTGTGGTGGAGGTGGTACCTGCGCCATGTGCCGATGTCAGGTATTTGAGGGTGCTGGTGAGATTTTACCTACAGAACAGGGGTACTTTACCCGTAAGGAACAACAGAACCATTGGCGGCTTGGTTGTCAGGTGAAGGTAAGAGGTGATCTTAAGATTGGTGTCCCTAAAGAAATATTCGGTATTAAGAAATGGGAATGTGAAGTGGTCAGCAACTATAATGTTGCGACATTCATAAAGGAGTTTGTCGTTCGTTTACCAGAAGGAGAAGTTCTTGACTTCCAATCAGGTGGATATATTCAGATAGATGTTCCTCCCTGTGAAGTGGATTACAAAGACATGATCATTGAAGAAAAATTCAGGCCAGACTGGGATAAACTCAATATGTGGAACCTTAAGATGAAAAATCCTGAACCTATCTTCAGAGCATATTCCATGGCCAACCACCCTGCAGAAGGTAACATCGTAATGCTTAACATCCGTATTGCTACCCCTCCATGGGACAGGTCAAAGAATCAGTTCATGAATGTGAACCCGGGTATTTGTTCCTCTTATATCTTCTCAAGAAAACCGGGTGATAAAGTCATGGTTTCAGGTCCTTATGGTGAATTCCATATTAAACCTACCGAGAAGGAGATGATTTATATTGGTGGTGGTGCAGGGATGGCACCTCTCCGTTCACATATTTTCCATTTGTTTCATACGGCCAAAACCAACCGTAAAGTTTCATACTGGTATGGTGCACGTTCTTTAAGGGAAGTATTCTATGAAAAGGATTTCAGGGCTATTGAGAAAGACTTTCCGAATTTTAAATTCAATATAGCACTTTCTGAACCATTGCCAGAAGACAACTGGGAAGGATATGTTGGGTTTATACACCAGGTTGTACTTGATAATTATCTTAATAAGCATTCAGAGCCTGAGGATATTGAATACTACCTCTGTGGTCCTCCTATGATGAACTCAGCTGTATTTAAAATGCTTGATAACCTTGGAGTACCTAAAGAAAATATTGCCTATGACGATTTTGGTGGATAAATTGATTTTCAAATTAAACACCATTACTTTATTGTAAATGCATTTTTTAACTTTCCTGTTGTACATAGAAAAAGCCCTGTTTTCATCAGGGCTTTTTCTATTAAATAATTAAGTAGTTTCGCACTAAGTTTTAACATCCACTTCAATGAAAAGCTTCAAGAATGTAATGATTAGTAGGAAGATTGATTTCCCGAAATTGTTTATGGGTTTGATATTGATCGGTTTGCTTACAGCATCTTGCAATAATAATAAGGAACCTGTTAGTTTCACAGGTGAAGCACAGGGAACCTATTATGCCATAACATATTTCGACGATCAGTCTCGGAATTTTCAACCACAGATGGACAGTCTTTTCAAAAGCTTCGATCTGTCAGCTTCAGTTTATTCCAAAGAATCAGTGATCTCTCGATTTAACAGAAATGACAGCACAGTTTTATCTGATCAGGTGTTTGATGCTGTTTTCAACAAGGCAATGGAAGTTTCGGAAGAGACTGGGGGAGCTTTCGATATAACTGTTATGCCACTTGTGAATGTTTGGGGCTTTGGTTATACGGAAAGAAGTAAGGTTGATTCAGCGTTGGTTGACAGTCTGCTTTCACTGGTTGGCTATCAAAAGATTAAGCTTGTAAACAGGCGTTTGCAGAAGGAAGATTCTGCTATGATGATCGACTTTAATGCTATTGCTCAAGGGTATACATGTGATTTAATTGGGAAATTCCTTGAAAGCAAGGGGATCAATAATTATCTTGTGGATGTTGGTGGAGAGGTTTTGGGAAAAGGTACAAAGGCAAATGGAGTACCATGGAGGGTAGCTATTGAAAAACCTGCGGCTGATGCCAGTGATCAACGTGAAATTCAGGTCACGGTTTCATTAAACAACAAGGCACTGGCAACAAGTGGTAATTACAGAAGTTACTTTATGGAGAATGGTAAGAAATACTCCCATACTATTGATCCTGCCACGGGTTTTCCTGTACAACACTCAGTGCTTAGTGTATCAGTATTGGCTGATGATTGTATGACAGCAGATGCTTATGCAACTGCGTTTATGGTGATGGGTTTGGAGAAGACTAAACAATTCCTGAATACTAAACGAGGATTGGAAGCTTACATTATATATGATCAGGATGGTGTATTGACTGTTTGGTCAAGCAAAGGTTTTCCGAATAGTAATGCTGAATAATAGATTACTACTCAATCAAAGCACAATTAAAAGATGAATTTTAGTGGATCAATAGAGGTCCGTTTACAGCCTTTCATCAATCATACTCTTATCGAGCAGACCTTTGATATCATATATAACAGTATTGCCATTGCCCAAGCTCTTAAAGTCGATCTTAAGAAATTCATTATGAGCAACCGCAAGTACAATGGCATCATAACCTTTACCCGGTTCTGATCTTAGGTCAACCCCATATTCATGCTTTACCTCTGCAGCATCGGCCCATGGATCATAAACATCAACATTACAGGAGTATTCCTGGAATTCCTTGATAACATCTATTACTCTTGAATTCCGAATATCAGGGCAGTTTTCCTTAAAGGTCATTCCAAGCACCAGTACATTGCTACCCGCAATGGTATGTCCGCGTTGTATCATTTTTTTGATGACACGGTTAGCTACATAGAAACCCATATTATCATTAAGCCTGCGTCCTGCAAGTATTATTTCAGGATTATAACCCAATTCCTGGGCTTTATGTGTCAGGTAGTAAGGATCAACCCCAATGCAGTGGCCTCCTACCAGCCCAGGGAAGAATTTTAAGAAATTCCACTTGGTACCTGCCGCTTTGAGTACTTCCTGCGTGTCAATACCCATGCGGTTAAAGATCAACGAAAGTTCATTGACAAAGGCGATATTGATATCCCGTTGTGAGTTCTCAATAACCTTGGCAGCTTCGGCCACTTTAATGCTGGAAGCCATATATGTTCCGGCTACAATGATACTCTTATATAGATTATCAACCTTTATTGCTATCTCAGGCGTAGAACCAGAGGTTACTTTAAGAATTTTAGTTACGGTATGCACCTTATCACCAGGATTGATTCGCTCTGGAGAATAACCACAATAGAAATCAGTGTTGAATTTAAGATTGCTGAATTTTTCTAAAACAGGAACACATTCTTCCTCAGTAGCACCGGGGTATACGGTTGACTCATAAATTACGATATCGCCTTTGCTTAGAACTTTTCCAACAGTTTCAGATGCTTTAATAAGCGGTGTTAAATCCGGTCTTTTGTGAAGGTCAATTGGAGTGGGGACGGTAATTATATAGTAATTGCACTTTCTGATATCTTCAAGTGTAGTTGTGTATTCAAGATTGGTAGCAGCTTTGAGATCATCGTCTGATGTTTCCATCGTACGGTCATGCCCTCTTCTTAATTCATCAATTCTATTTTGGTTGATATCAAATCCGGTAACAGGATATTTCTTTCCAAATTCAACAGCCAAGGGCAGACCAACATATCCGAGTCCTATTATGCCAATATTAATAGATTCATTCATTTTTACAGTAATATTAAGAGTTAACTAAGCTTGTTTTTTTATTAATCAATTTGGGGTGAATTTGTGAAGAGTTAAAGTGATTCATCCAATTTCCCCACTTCAGATTTTCTTTAAGTATGGATGATAATCACCATTCAAACCGGTAATTTCTGCATTTCTTATGGTATGTGCAATTTGTATACTGGGCAATGTATCAAGTACAGTGAAACCTTCACCGGCCAGTATATGCTTGTATGAAAGTGTATGAAGGTCAGTAAATCCCTCGCTGAATTCAACTTCTTCACCTTCTATTTTAAGAGATCGATAAGTACGTTTGCCGGTTTCTAATGCTTCTTTCGGAAGTGTAAGGTCATCTATACTGAGGAACCACCGTACACGTGCTTTCTTAAGAAGCAGAAACCCTGCAGTTTTATCAGGTTGTGAAGTGTGAACTATACACTTTTGTACATCGCCGAAAATCCATTGCAGCATATCAAAGAAGTGTATTCCAATATTGGTTGCAATACCACCTGATTTGGCTGTATCTCCTTTCCAGCTTGTAAGGTACCACCTACCACGACTTGTGATATAGGTAAGGTCGATATCGTATACTTTTCCGGAAGGTGCTTGCTCAACTTTATTCTTAAGGGCAATGATGGCAGGATGCAGTCTTAACTGTAGTATAGTATAAATGTTTTTTTCTGTTTCCTTTTCAATTTCCATAAGAGCCTCTGCATTCCAAGGATTTAGAACAAGAGGCTTTTCACAGATAGCATTTGCATGATTTCGCAAAGCAAGCCTTATATGTGCGTCGTGTAGGTAATTTGGTGAACAGATGCTCACATAATCAATTTTATGCTCGCCATTCCGCCGAAGTTTATCTAAGTGCCGGTCAAATCGTTCAGGTTCAGTGAAAAAGTCAACTTCAGGGAAATAGTTATCGATAATACCAACACTATCAAACTTATCAAGAGCTGTAACCAGTTTGTTACCGGTATCCTTTATAGCTCTCATGTGCCTGGGAGCAATATAGCCGGCAGCACCAATAAGAGCGAAGTTGACCGGAGACTGAACTTTTACATCCATTTATAATTTTTATAAGTCTGTATGAAATCTTCCAAATGGGGAAGGAGTCACTTTCATTAACGGTTTTCGACCAACAAAGTTAATAAAGGGTAATGGATTATGTTAAAAGATTTATTTTAAAGTGTAAAATCCAACTAATGATCAGGCTAATCTAATTTAGCAAGCGCCTCTTTTATTCGATGAGCAGCTTCAATAAGTTCTTTCTCGGATGTGGCATAGGATAACCTGATACAATCAGGATTACCGAATGCATCACCAGGCACTGTTGCAACAAAAGCCTCGTCAATCAGATAGTTGCATAGATCAGGACTGTTTGTTATAGTATGGTATCCCCACTTTTTACCGAAGTAACTTGTAACATCCGGAAAGAAATAGAATGCGCCTTCCGGATTATTGGTTACAAAACCGGGTATTTCACATAATAGTTTATAGAAAAGTTCCTTCCTGGATTTAAAAACTTTTACCATATGCTGAAGTTCTTCTGAAACTGATGGATCAGTTAGCATGGCAGCAACTGCGGCTTTTTGAGAAATGCTGCTTGCACCAGATGTAATCTGCCCTTGCAGCTTGTCGCATGCAGCAGCAATTTCATGAGATGACACAGAATATCCCAAACGCCAGCCTGTCATAGCAAAACCTTTGGATACTCCGTTAATTATGATGACCCTTTCTCTCACAGATGGGAATTGAGCAATTGACTCATGCTTGCCATTAAAGTTGATAAGTTCATAGATCTCATCAGAAACAATGTATATTTCAGGGTGCTTCTCAAAAACTTTTACCAAGGCCTCAAGTTCATTTCTTGAGTAAACTGAACCGGAAGGATTACAGGGACTACTGAAAAGAAACATGCGGCTCTTAGAGGTTATCGCTCTTTCCAGTTGCTCAGGGATGATCTTGAAATCGTTTGCTACTGTTGCAGGTACGGTAACAGTAACACCTTCAGCAAGCTTGATAAGTTCCCTGTATGATACCCAATATGGTGTTGGCAGAATTACTTCATCACCAGGATTGATCAGGCTTAATATTGTATTGGCCAGAGCTTGTTTTGCACCGGTAGATATAACCACTTGAGCTGGTTGATAATCGAGATTATTATCACGTTTAAGTTTTAAGCATACTGCATTACGCAAATCAGCATAACCATTTACAGGTGGGTATCCAGTGAAATTCTGCTCCAGTGCTTTACGTGCTGCTTCTTTAATATACTCAGGTGTGTTGAAATCTGGTTGGCCTATACTTAGGTTAATAACATCAACCCCTTTTTCTTTAAGTTCACGGCACCTTCTGGTCATTGCCAGAGTCTCAGATTCTGAAAGTCGGTTAATTCTGTCGGATAGCATATTCTTCTCAAGAGTAAACATGACCTAAAATTTATTTTTAGATCGAGCAAAATAATGAAATAAAAACACCTTAAGCAAGTATTAAGTCGTCAAAATGGAAAGATTTCCGATATTTGCATCTATTTTATATTTATTCGTATGTCACTATTCAAAGAGTTTCTTTTCTTGTTGATACCGGTTTTAATTCTCACAGCAGCTGTGTGGGTATTTGTAAGATATTATATTAAGACGGAAAAAGAAAAGCTCATTGTAAAAATTGGTCTTAAGAATAAGGAAATAATTACTCCGGTGCGACTTCAAGCTTATGAACGTCTCGTTCTTTTACTTGAAAGGATGGAGTCGTCGCAGGTAATTCTTAGAAACGTGGTATTAGGACAAACAGCTGCCCAGCTTCAGCAGTCTTTGATCAATAATATTAAAGCGGAGTTTGACCATAATCTATCCCAACAACTTTATATATCTTCAGAAGCCTGGATGATGATTAAGAAAGCTCACGAAACGATCATTACTTCCATCAATGAAGCTGCCTCGCAAATTAATGCAGAAGCATCTGCTGCTGATCTTGCACAATTGATTTTTCAAAATGAAGCCAGTATTGAGCAACCTGAAATTCAGAAAGCTATGGAGTATCTGAAGAATGAAGCACGAATGCTATTCTAGTATTTTTACTAACTCAGACTACTGTGACTAAACTGCTACGATCATCTCTTTTTATTGGCTGTATTGCAATCAGCCTTTCTGCTATAATGTGGGGATTGGATGGGATAGTTCTTACTCCGCAACTATATAATCTGAATATTGGATTCGTTGTGTTTATAGTCCATGCTATTCCATTTGTTATAATGAATTTCTTTCTTTTTCGTGAATACAGGTATTTAACTGTACTAAAATGGAAAGATATTTTATTGTTGATGCTCGTTGCTCTTTTAGGTGGAGCACTGGGAACCATGGCAATCGTGAAAGCTTTATTCCTGGTGGAATTCCAGAATTTGTCTGTTGTAGTTTTATTGCAAAAACTACAGCCAGTATTTGCCATTTCTCTGGCATATTTCTTCCTGAAGGAAAAAATGCGTGAGAATTTTTATTTATGGGCAGGTATTGCAATAATAGCAAGCTACTTTCTTACTTTTGGTTTTAGACTTCCTGATTTTTCAACCGGTTCTAATACTGCATTGGCTGCAGGTTATTCGTTAATAGCTGCATTTGCATTTGGCTCAGCAACTGTAGCTGGTAAAGGGGTGCTAAGAAAATTATCATTCTATGCTGCCACCTTTTATAGGTATGGCTTCACTACTCTGATTATGCTAGTATATATTTCAATCTCAGGTAATCTGAATGAATTTGAAGCCGTTACACCTCATAACTGGCTCATAATAATGATTATTTCGCTTACTGTTGGGTCCGGTGCGATATTCCTTTATTACTATGGTTTAAGAAAAGTTCCGGCAATGCTTTCAACCGTTTGTGAACTACTTTTTCCGTTGTCGGCTATTGTCTTTGATTATATCTTTAACAACAGGATGCTAAGTATTATCCAATGGTTGAGTGCGGCGGTCATGCTTTATGCAATTATCCGCCTTTCTCTGTCACCTCAGATAGAAAGGAAATAAATACTGCCTACTGGAAATAAACTATACTTCGTCGTTTGTTTTCAAAAGCTTCTCTGAATGCAGCAAGAGGTCAACATATTGCGCTCTCTTATAAACAAAGGGATCCCGTGTATGATCTTTTGACAATTTACCTCTGAAGTCATCCAGCGATTTAAAGTTATTCAATTCCATGAACTTCTTAAGATCAGCCAGGATTTGTGCAATTACAGATGGTGTATGAAGATAAATTGCACTGACTAACTGAATCGCATCAGCACCTGATAAAATCAATTTTGCAACATCATGTCCGGAATGGATGCCTGTTGAGCCTACAAGCGATGCGTTTAAATTTTTATAAAGTATACCAATATATCTTAGTGACATCCTATAGTCGCCATGTTCACTTAGGTTGAACGGGGCAATATGTTTCAAGGCATTTGTGCTGATATCAGGTTCAAACATTCTGTTGAAGAGTACAAAAGCCTTGGCACCTGCATCCTGCATGCGCTTGATCACTTGTAACGTATTTGTATAAAACGGACTTAATTTAACACTCACCGGTATGGAGACTGCCTGACATACTTGTTTCACGATAGCTATCTGCTCCTGTTCGATGGAAGTTGCTGATGTTTCGAAGTCACGCGGGAGGCTAAAAAAATTAAGTTCAATGCCATCAACACCTGTTTTCTCAATCTGCTGGGCCCAATCCACCCATGTTTCGGTAAAAATGCAATTCAAACTTCCAATAAGAGGAATGGTTAAACTCTGTTTTGCAAGTCTAAGCTTATACAGATGTTCAGCCGGGCCGGCATGCTCCATGTTTGGATGAAGATTGATGGATTCAGCACTCCGCTCATTATATAACTCCATCTCTGAATGAAACTGGAAGCTTTCCAGTTGAATCTGTTCTTCAAACAGAGATTTATAAACAATAGCTGCTGCTCCGGCTTCCTCAAGTTGCTTGAGTTTTTCAGGATGATCAACCATATTGCTGGAACCAACAATTATTGGATTTGCCAGCTTGAGTCCCATGAAATTTGTTGAAAGATCAGTCATAATAACTACCGATTTATGTTTTGCTTATTAACAATAAGAAAGTGATTTTGTTGGAAGTCTGACAGGTTAGATTTAGCATTAAAGGAACAATTTAAAACGATTATAAATTACATATGGCTCAAGAGATTCAGCGGGTTTTTGATACCTGATAAACTAAAAATGAGTAATATTGCAGAGCTTTTCGAAGCAATATGAAAAGCGTTGTAAATGAGTCTTTTAAATAAAATTTGATATGACAAAAAAGAAAAATTTTGTTACATGTGACGGGAATTATGCAGCGGCACATATCGCCTACATGTTTAGTGAAGTAGCTGCAATTTATCCAATCACACCTTCATCCACGATGGCTGAGTATGTTGATGAATGGGCATCCCATGGCCGGAAAAATATTTTTGGTGAAACTGTAAAGGTTACTGAGATGCAGTCAGAAGCAGGTGCTGCCGGTGCTGTTCACGGTTCATTGCAGGCTGGTGCATTAACTACCACTTACACTGCCTCACAGGGGTTATTGCTGATGATACCAAACATGTATAAGATGGCCGGTGAATTACTCCCCGCTGTATTTCATGTTTCTGCCAGAAGTTTAGCTGCTCAGGCACTCTCAATCTTTGGTGATCATTCTGATATATATGCTACACGTCAAACCGGTTTTGCCATGCTTGCTACCGGTAGTGTTCAGGAAATTTTTGACCTGGCTGGCGTTGCTCACCTCACTGCTATTCACTCACGCGTTCCTTTCCTTCATTTCTTCGACGGTTTCCGTACATCTCATGAAATTCAGAAGGCTGAAGCCCCTTCAAATGAAGACCTTGCTGCTTTACTCGATTGGGATTCCCTAAAAGCTTTCCGCGACAGAGCTCTTAATCCTGAGCATCCTGTTACCCGTGGTACTGCACAGAATCCTGATATCTATTTCCAATCTCGCGAAGCTGCAAACAGTTTCTATGATGCTCTTCCTGATATGGTTGAAGAGTATATGCAGCAAATTACCAAACTGACCGGTCGTGAGTATCATCCTTTCACATATTATGGTGCACCCGATGCTGAAAACGTTATCGTTGCTATGGGTTCAATCACTGATACCATTAAGGAAGTAATTGACCATCTGAACGCTAAAGGTGAGAAGTTGGGACTTGTATCTGTTCACTTGTATCGTCCATTCTCAACCAAATATTTCTTCAAAGTTATGCCTTCAAGTGTTAAGCGTATTACTGTGCTTGACCGTACCAAGGAACCGGGTGCTAATGGTGAACCATTGTACCTCGATGTAAAAGAAGCATTTTACACCAGCGAAAACAGGCCACTAATTGTTGGCGGACGTTATGGTCTAAGTTCAAAAGACACTACTCCGGCTATGATCCTTTCTGTTGTCAACAACATGAAAATGAATGAGCCTAAAAACAGCTTCACAGTTGGAATAGTTGATGATGTAACCTTTACTTCTTTACCATTGCTTCCTGAAGTGGATCTTGCTACTAAAGGTACCTTCCAGGCTAAATTTTATGGAATAGGGGCTGATGGAACTGTTGGTGCCAATAAAAATTCAATAAAGATCATTGGTGATACAACCGACAAATACTGTCAGGCTTATTTTGCTTATGACTCAAAGAAATCAGGCGGAGTTACTACATCTCATCTTCGTTTTGGTGATCAGCCTATACGTTCACCTTATCTTGTCAATACTCCTGACTTCGTGGCTTGCCACGTTCCTGCATACCTTGAGAAATATGATATGCTAAAAGGACTAAAAAAAGGAGGAACTTTCCTATTGAACAGTCTTTGGAATGAAGATGATACGCTCAAACGTATCCCTGACAATTTCAAACGATATATCGCTGAAAACGAAATCAACTTCTATATAATCAATGCAACTGTTATTGCTGAAGAGATCGGATTAGGTGGAAGAACCAATACTATTATGCAATCTGCATTCTTCAAAATTTCAGAAGTCATTCCTTACAAAATGGCTGTTGAATACATGAAGAAAGCTATTCTTAAAGACTTCGGCAAAAAAGGCGAGGAAATTGTAAGAATGAACAATGCTGCTATTGACAGGGGTGGTGAAGTAACCAAAGTAAATGTACCGGCAGCCTGGAAACAAATAGTTCCTGCTAATAATGAGGCCTACAGTGATGTTCCTGATTTTATCAGGAATGTAGTGGAGCCTATCAATGCAATGAAAGGTGATGATTTGCCTGTAAGTGCTTTCCTTGGTCGCGAAGATGGTACATGGATGGCTGGTACTGCAGCATACGAAAAACGTGGTATTGCAGTGAACGTGCCTGAATGGAAGTCAGAGAATTGTATCCAATGTAACCAGTGTGCTTTCGTTTGTCCTCACGCTTGTATCCGTCCATTCTTGATTAGTCAGGAAGAAATGGCCACATTGCCAGCAGGAACACCTACACTTAAAGCCATTCCAAAAACATTTGATGGTTTACAGTTCCGCATTCAGTTGAGTCCACTTGATTGTACGGGTTGCGGTAATTGTGCAGATGTTTGTCCTGCCAAAACCAAGGCTCTTGTTATGGAACCATTGGAAGGCCAGATGGGACAGCAGGATCTGTGGAATGTGATCACAAAGAATGTAACATACAAGGATACCATTGCTCCAAAAGAACAAAATATCAAGAACAGCCAATATGCCCAGCCATTATTCGAATTCTCCGGTGCATGTTCAGGTTGTGGAGAAACACCTTACATCAAACTGATTACTCAATTATATGGTGATAGGATGATGGTAGCCAATGCTACCGGATGCTCATCAATTTACGGCGGTTCAGCACCTTCCACTCCATACACCACTAACGCACAGGGCTTAGGCCCGGCTTGGGCCAATTCATTGTTTGAAGATAATGCTGAATATGGCCTCGGTATGGCAACTGCCGTTAATAAAATGCGTGATCGTATCCTTATTAAACTTACTACGCTCATTACTGAAACCAGGAATGAAGAATTGAAAGCGGCTAGTCAGGAATGGATTGATGGAATGAATAATGCTGCTCTGTCAAAAACAGCTACTGAAAAACTGATTCCATTACTTGAAAAGGAGAATACACCTTTAGCCAAGGAATTGGTTGAACTCAAACAGTATTTCATCAAGAAATCAGTTTGGATGTTTGGAGGTGATGGTTGGGCCTATGATATCGGTTACGGTGGATTGGATCATGTTATTGCTTCTGGCGAAGATGTTAATATTCTTGTAATGGATACCGAAGTTTATTCAAATACCGGAGGTCAGGCATCAAAATCAACTCCTGTTGGAGCCGTGGCTAAATTTGCAGCCAGTGGTAAGAAGATACGTAAAAAAGATCTTGGAATGATGGCTATGAGTTATGGTTACGTTTATGTTGCTCAGGTGGCAATGGGTTCCAATCAAACGCAGTACCTAAAAGCACTTCGTGAAGCTGAAGCCTATCCCGGACCATCACTCATTATTGCTTATTCACCATGTATCAATCATGGTATCAGAGCAGGTATGGGAAAAGCTCAGGAACAACAGGATAAAGCCGTTGAAGCTGGATACTGGGCAAATTATCGCTATAATCCAATGCTTGAAGCCGAAGGTAAGAATCCTTTCCAGTTAGATTCAAAAGAGCCAGACTTCTCTAAATTCCAGGAATTCCTTAATTCTGAGGTTAGGTATACTTCATTATTAAAATCTTTCCCTGTTGAAGCAAAAGAATTATTTGCTGCAGCAGAAGAGAATGCAAAATGGAGGTATAATAGCTATCGCAGAATGGCCCAAATGGTTTTTGAAACCAAATAGGCAATTAATTGACTAATTTTGGAGCCGGAAGTTCTTTTCCGGCTCTTTTTTTATCTAAAATCACTACTATGAAACGGGTATTTTCTTTGACTACTGCTTTATTGATTGTATTATCAGCGTGTTACCGTCCTGATCAACCAAAAGATTCAAATAGGGATATTATTAGTCAGGCAGATGCAGCACTAAGCGACACGGTGGAAGTCTACCAGTATGATAATGAATATATGGTTCTTGGCACTCTGTTTCATCAGCAGGCTGCTGAGTATAGAGCTTTATGCTATCAGACTTTCAATCTCGGAAAGATGATAATTGATGAAGATTTGAAGAAGAATGATGTTGATAAGCATAGAATTGTGATCGTTGATATTGATGAAACGGTCCTCGATAATAGTCCTTATCAGGCCCAATGTATAATTGATGATATAAATTATCCTGTGCGCTGGGATGAATGGTGTTTAAAAGCATCCGCTAATGCAGTACCCGGTGCTCTCGACTTTCTGAATTATGCAAGAGCAAATGGTTTAAGTGTGTTTTACGTTACCAACCGCAAAGAGCATTTAAAGGAAGCAACCATTCAAAACCTGAAGAAATTAGGTTTTCCAATGGCTGACAATGACCATGTTATAATGCGTACTGATGAAAATAGTAAAGAAGGCCGAAGAAATAAGTTGTTGGAAAAGTATCACATTTCCTTATTAGCTGGGGATAATCTCAATGACCTGACTAATATCTTTGAAGAAATGACTAATCAGCAGAGGGCAAACGGAGTGGATAAAATGCAAAAGGAATTTGGCCGTAAATTCATTGTTTTACCAAATTCAATGTATGGTGATTGGGAAACCTCACTCTATAATATGGATAAAAAGCAGTCGGATAGTATCAAGTTCCTGCTGAGACATAAAGCATTGAAAGGTTTCAGAGTCGAGCGGTAAAGAGTTCACTAGTGCTTAGGAAGTTACTGTTGATGTCTCATTAAGTCGTAGGTGAATCTGTTCCCGTGAATTATAGAGATATATGGTGCAACCAAACATCATGTGTAGTCTTAAATATTGAGTTCCATATGACGCCTTTTAGCGATGCTTATCGATTATAAATAGTGTCTAAAATCAAGAATAAAAGAAGGAGCAAGTGTGAAGTAATTCACATTTGCTCCTTTTCTTATTTCTAGTTTAACAATTCCAACAAAAGGAATATCATCCTTTTGATATGGGAACAGTATCCTTTAATAATAGGAATCTTATGCTCCCGGATTAATTTATCTCGATAGAGTATGGCATACGTGCCTGAACCCCTTTCATATTTGACAGCGATTTGATTTCCTTATAATATGGATAGAAAATTCCAAACTCTTCTTTCAGTTTACTTTCAGATGGTTCAGAGCCTGAAATATCTTCCATTATCTGTGTGATTGGATCTTTCTGCTCAGGATAACTTACTATTCTATAATCATCAAGCTTTGCCATAGAAACTGCAACCTCAATAGCTTTCCTCAAGCCACCTGTTTCATCCACAAGGTTGATGCGCAGACCGTCAATTCCGCTCCATACCCTTCCCTGGCCAATGCTGTCAACATTTGCTGTCGTCATAGATCTTCCTTCAGAAACATGACCAATGAAGGTAGTGTAAATACGCTCTATATTGTTTGTCAATACCTTGGTTTCATAAGAAGTCATAGGACGTGTAACTGAAATATAATCGGAGTTTGTATTGGTTTTTACGTGGTCAAATGTAATTCCCAGTTTATTATTGAAGAATTTCTGAAAATCAGGGATTATTCCAAAGACACCAATGGAGCCTGTGAGTGTAGTGGGATTGGCAATAATAGTATCAGCTGCGCAAGCAATATAGTAGCCACCCGATGCTGCCAGGTCACCCATGGATGCAATAACCGGTTTTACTTCTTTTGCCAATGCTACTTCTCTCCATATTACATCAGATGCCAAAGCACTTCCGCCTGGTGAATTTATACGGAACACAATGGCTTTTACTGTACTGTCAAGCCTTGCTTTACGGATAGCTTTCGAGATTCTCTCGGAGCCGATTGATTCATCATCACCCTCACCACCGGCAATACTGCCAACAGCATAAATGACAGCTATTTTATTTTTCGATCTTTTAACACCTTTTTCAGGTTTATTTTCTTTGTATTTATTCAGTGATACTAATTTCAGTTTTCCATTCTCTTCAAGGCCAACCTTTGACTTTAGCATACCGGTAAATTGATCCTTGTAGGCTGCCTGATCTGCAAACCCATATTCAACAGCGTCTTCAGCGGTTTGAAGTGAAAGGGAATCGGCTACCAGCATTAGTTTATCAATACTTATCTTTCTTGATTCACTGATTTGCTTAACCATGTGATTCCATATTGCACCTATATATGTAATAGTCTGTTCTTTATTGGCTTCACTCATTTTATCCGATATAAAAGGCTCTATTGCACTTTTATACTTGCCATGACGTATTATCTGGGCATTGATATCTAGCTTTTCCAGCATTCCTTTAAGAAACATTACTTCACCTGTTAAGCCTTTAAAATCAATGGCTCCTTCGGGATTTACACAAATGTGATCAGCCACTGAAGCCATATAATAAGCTTTTTGTGAATAAACCTCTCCATACGCATAAATGAACTTACCTGATTTCTTGAATTCAAGTAATTCATTCCTGATTTCTTCCAACGTAGCTAATCCTGAAGGAATATCACTCAGGTCAAGATAAATACCTTTGATGTTATCATCTTCCGCTGCCTTTTTTATAAGATCAAGCGTTTCAAGTAAACCGGGTACATTCGTTGTTCGGAAAAAGTCAGTTGAACTGAATGCAAAGGGAGCGGCAGGGCTCCTTTCAGGTATTGCCTTGTCGAGCGTTAGATGTAGTACAGAGTTGGGCTCTATTACTACTTCTTGTTTGGTGGCCAATGATACCATTGAGGCTACAAATATTGAAGCCAGGAAAAACAGTATCACCATGGTTAATATAAAACCAGCCATGGATGCGAGCATGAATTTAAAGAATTGTCTCATGGAATTCATTTATTTTGTGAATAGTTCAAAGTTAGAATATTTTGAAAAACAGACTACATTTGTCGTCAAATATTAGTGCATGAATGATGTTTATTTAATTTTAGGTAGTAACCTTGGCGAAAAGGAAAATATAATTGAAAAGGCTAAAAATCTTGTATCCCAAAGGGCTGGTATTATAAAAGCATCATCATCCATTTATGAGACTGAACCTTGGGGAACAATTGAACCCCTCTCTTATTTAAATGCTGTTATAAATATTGAAACAGAATTAGATCCTTTTGGTTTATTGGAGGTGTTGTTAAAGATTGAGAAAGAGCTTGGTAGGAAACGCACCGGGATCAGGAATCAACCTAGAACCATTGATATTGACATTCTCTTTTTTAATGAGGAGGTAATTAATCATAAAGATCTAGTGATACCTCATGAAAGACTGCAATACCGTAATTTTGTTTTAATTCCATTGGCTGAAATCGCACCTGATCTCAATCACCCAGTGCTGCATGCCAGTGTGAAGAATTTATTGGATACATGTACGGATACTCGTTGGGTTAAACTGTATTAATCAGAAACAGATAGAATGTATAATTATATTGCCATTGAAGGAACAATAGGAGCAGGGAAGACCTCTTTAGCCCATATGCTGTCAGAGGACCTTAATTCTAGATTAATATTGGAGCAATTTGAAGAGAATGATTTTCTTCCAAAGTTTTATAAAGATCCTGATAAATATGCATTTCCACTTGAACTTTCCTTTCTCGCCAGTCGCTTTCAGCAGCTAAAAACCGAATTATCAATTACGGACCTGTTCAGAAATATGATAATCTCTGATTATTTTATTAGTAAGTCGTTGATCTTCTCTAAAGCCACTCTTCCTGAAGATGAGTATAACTTATATTCCAAGCTTTTCAATATTATTAATCTGTCCTTACCACAGCCAGATCTTATTGTTTACCTATATGCTTCCATCAACCGGCTTAAATCCAATATTATCCTAAGAGGGCGGTCATACGAACAGAACATCGAAAATTCATATCTTCAACGGATTCAGGATGGTTATTTTGAATACTTGCGTAAACTTAATGATATGCGGATTTTAATTGTTGACACTAATAAGATGGATTTTGTTAATAACCGCAAGCATTATGAGTGGATTAAGGAAGTAATTTTCAAACCTTATGATAGTGGGATTCATACCATTGTTTTTGAATAATAATTTTTTGGGTGTGTTTTTTAATGCTTACATTTGAATATTGAATAATATCCTAAGCCGGTGATAATATTGTTAGCCCAAATGAATCAGCTGATTCCAGTTGTCAGCGTTTTAATCCTAATCCTGGTATGTATATTCTCTTTCCTTTATTCCAGGAAGTATATTAAACAAAGCAATGAATTGCAAGCTCGTCTGAATGACGCCAACGAGTTATATATTCAGGCACAAAATGAATTGGAACTGGTTAAAAAGAAAGCTGAAGAGTCAGATAAGCTAAAATCATCCTTTTTGGCTAATATGTCGCATGAGATTAGAACCCCGCTTAATGCTATCATGGGATTCTCATCTTTGTTGCAGCAGACAAACGAAACTGATGATGAGAATCAGGAGTATATTGAAATCATTCACAAAAACAGCAATAAGCTGTTGGATATGATGGATGAGATTTTCAATATTGCCTTGATTGAATCAGGTATTACAAAAATGTATAAAGAGAATTGCCCAATCAATGAATTGTTAACAGGATTGGTTACATACTTTAATCTTGAAAAGGAATCAAACGGAAAGGCCAATGTAAGCATAAGAATACGGAAATCAGCCAGGGATAATTCATTTTCTATCTATACAGATCCAAGAAAACTTCGTCAAACCCTTTATAATTTGATTGAGAATGCCCTAAAGTATACGAATGAAGGGTATGTTGAGGTAGGTTATGATCTGAAAGATAATTCCATTGTAGAATTTTATGTAAAGGATTCGGGAATGGGTTTCCCGCAGGAGAAACTGGATATTGTTTTTCAGCGTTTCAGGCAGGTTGACGATAGCAATACTAGGAATTTCGGAGGTATAGGATTGGGATTAACCCTATCACAGAAATTTGTTGAAATGATGGGTGGAGAAATGAGAGGGGAGTCTACTCCCGGGAATGGATCAATATTCTATTTTACCATACCTTATGTTGCCTATCAGGAATCAGAAACAGCTGATAAATATAGCAGCTGATAATCACACATAAAGCACCGAATTTGTTAAATAAAAAAAAGCTGCCTTAGGCAGCTTTTTTTATCTAGTTCATTTCGATTAGCTACTGAAATCCTTCAAAGAACCCATTAATTTCTTTCTGGTAAAGAAAATTCTGCTTTTGACGGTTCCAATGGAAAGGTTTAAATTTTCAGCGATTTCCTTGTATTTGTAACCCTCCGTATGCATTTCAAAGGGTGTACGCTGATCTTCTTCAAGCCTGGCTATACGAGCCTTGATCTCTTTAGTTTGAAGTTGTGAATCAGGTGAAACAAAATCAGAACGGCGCGGAATATTTAAAAAGTACAAGTCTTCTGTTGTGTCAACTATGGTGTTGGCTTTCTGATTTCTCCTGTAATTGTTTATGAAAGTATTTTTCATAATGGTATAAGTCCAGGCTTTCAGATTGGTATTGGCTTCAAATTTATCCTTATACATAAGAGCTTTGAGGTAGGTGTCCTGAATAAGGTCTTTTGCCTCTTCTCTATTATTAGTTAATGTATTTGCAAAAAACGAAAGATTATCGTGTAAACTTATAAGCTTACTGTTGAATTCTATAGCTGTCATAACTCCCTTTTGTTTTAATGTATACAATCTGTTTAACAAATAGCATGCTGCTTTAAACAAGTGGGGGGATTTTAATGTAGAATTAATATGGTTCAGGATGCTTGAAATCTTAAACATTTGAAATATAAGCGAATAAATGAGTAAAATATTGTTTAAGGAAACAACTCTAAACTATTGCTGATTGTTAACAAAACATAAATTGGACCATGGTGGGACTATGTATGTCCAAATATGGGAATATATTTTCATAATCATCCAGTTTATGAATTAAATGATTGAAAATGAATTAAATAAATGAAATGTAGAAGATTGATATTGTCCGCAATATGGACAATTTAGAATGATTCTTAATAAAGTAGTTGAAAATCAGCTGGTTTGTACTGAAAGAACCTGCTCCAAAAATAACTTTGGCTTTTTAATTACTTCAACATTTTGTGGAAGCACAACATCATGTTCAAGAGCTTGAATTCCTGATATGTAGATTTTGTTTTCAGGAAAGATCTGGCTTATTTGGCTTATTGTTTCAATATATCTCTTTTGAGTAATATGTGTGGTAAAGGAAGTGAAAATGCAATCTATATTTTGTTTGCTTTTTATCTCGGGCAAATCTTCCAATGGCAGTGACTGCCCTAAATAGATGACATTATGTCCTGCTTTCCTTATGAGGTAATTATAGAAAAGAAGACCAAGCTCATGCCATTCATTGGATGGTAGAAAGAGAAGAAATGTCAATGGGGCTTCATTCATGCTCCCAGTCTGACCGTCAATGGCTATTATTAATTTCTGCCTTATCAGGTTTGAAACAAAATGCTCCTGAGCCGGATAAATGGTTCCTATCTGCCACAGCACACCTATTCTCTCAAAGAATGGATATAAGATCTTTGTAACTGTTTCATCAAATCCAAGCTTGATTACCGAGGAGGAGAGTACTCTTTCAAAACGTACTTCATCAAAGTCAATCATAGCCATGGTTAGTTGCTCAATCTGATTGGTGAAATCATGGAACGAATCGGAAATCTCTATAATCCTTTCGTTCATTTCATGATTATTCATGCAAACAATATTGGATATTTTAAATCCATTACGGTTCAGAATAGTAACATTAAGCAACTTTTTAAGGTCTTCATCAGAATAGTACCTGATATTGGTAGGTGTTCTCTCAGGCTCGAACAATTGATACCTTTTTTCCCAAATTCTGATAGTATGGGCTTTAATACCCGATAATTGCTCCAGATCTTTTATAGAATACTTAATCATTTTGCCGGTTAATAGAAATAGGACTGCTATTTTTTAAATTATGTTAAATAACAATGCATCGGCCAAATTGTTTCCGATGCAGTTATTACCAGTTAAGTATTCTTACGTTGAAAGTATCAGTGACTCTGCTTTGGCTAGTGCTGAATCCAGTCCATTTACATCTTTGCCACCAGCTGTTGCATAATGAGGTTGTCCTCCTCCGCCACCCTTGATCTCTTTGGCAAGTTCTTTAATCATTGCTGATGCATTAAATCCTCTCTGTTTAACCAGTGATTCTGATACAGCAACAGTCAACAATGGCTTGTTCTCAAAATGCGAACCTATTATCACTACAAGATCTTCATTACCATTAAGTAGCTTAAAGGTTAGATCTCTTACTGCGTTAGGATCAAGTTTTACTTTAGTACTTATTAGCCTGAATGCTTCGTATTGCTTGTATTCTTCTGATAACTGAAGGTAGATATTATGTACTTTCTCGGCATTAGACTGGTCAATAATCGATTTAAGTTCCGCGTTTTCATCCAACAGGTTCTTGGCTGCTTTTACAGGATCAATGTTGTTTTTTAACAACAATTTGATCTCATTCAGCAACTCAAGCTGCTGATAGTAAAAAGCTTCAGCCTTTTCTCCGGTGATTGCTTCTATACGGCGCACCCCTGCTGCAATAGCCGATTCTGAAATAATCTTGAATAGCCCAATCTGTCCTGTTGCCGGTACATGGGTGCCACCGCAAAGTTCTACTGAATCGCCAAATCCTATCATTCTCACTTTGTCACCGTATTTTTCGCCGAAAAGTGCAATAGCACCCTTTTCTTTTGCTTGCTCAATTGGTATATCACGCCATTCTTCCCTTATGAAATTTTTACGGATCAGGTTATTTACCATTTTTTCAACAGCAAGTATCTCCTCATCACTCAATCTCTGGAAGTGTGCAAAGTCGAAACGCAAGTAATCAGGATTTACAAACGAGCCCTTTTGCTCAACGTGTGTTCCCAATATTGTTCTCAAAGCTTTATGCAACAAATGAGTAGCAGAGTGATTATTGGCAGTGGTTGTTCTGCTTCCTTCTGAAACTTTTGCATGGATTACTTTAGTAGGATTAACCGGTAACTCAGCGCAGATATGAATAATGAGATTATTCTCCTTTTTGGTGTCAACAACATGTATTACTTGACCATCAATCTCCAGGATCCCTGTATCACCGGCCTGACCTCCTGATTCAGCATAAAAGGGAGTTTCAGCCAGTACCACCTGATAATAGAACTTACCTTTGGAATTTACCTTCCGGTATCGGGTGATATAAGTATCTGTTTCCAGTGTATCGTAACCGACAAATATCTCTGAGTTAGAATCAGTTAAAACTATCCAATCGTCAACTTCAACAGTAGCATCTTTTCGTGATCTTTCTTTTTGCAGTTCAAGCCCATGTTGAAAGGCCTGCATATCAACCTCAAGATTCTGCTCCCTTGCCATCAGACAGGTAAGATCAATTGGGAAACCATAAGTATCATAAAGTTCAAAGGCAAAGTCACCTGAAATAATTGCTGCTGGGTTATTGGAAATATATTGGTTGAATTTTGTAATACCATGCGATAATGTCCGCAGGAAAGAAGCCTCTTCTTCATTAATTACTTTAATGATCAATTCTCGCTGACTTTTTAATTCTGTAAAATAATCGCCCATTTCATTAATGAGTACCGGCACCAGTTTATTGATGAATGGTTGATTCAAGTTAAGGAAAGTATAACCATATCTTACTGCACGGCGAAGAATACGACGGATTACATATCCCGCTTTGTTATTTGATGGCAATTGACCGTCAGCAATAGCAAAGGCAATTGCCCTTAAATGATCGGCAATAACGCGCATGGCAACATCAGTGGCAGGTGAGTGACCGTATTTAATGTTGCTTAGCGTTGATATTTCGTGAATAATCGGTTGGAAAACATCCGTATCATAATTTGATTTGGTGTGTTGAAGTACCATACACAAACGCTCAAATCCCATACCTGTATCAACATGCTTGGCGGGTAATAATTGCAATGAACCATTAGCCAGGCGATTAAACTCCATGAACACCAGATTCCATATTTCAATTACCAGCGGGTCGCCAATATTCACAAGGGTTGCACCATCAATTGCTTTTCTTTGGGCATCATCACGCAAATCAACATGAATCTCTGAACAAGGACCACAAGGGCCTGAGTCACCCATTTCCCAAAAGTTATCTTTTTTGCTGCCCCTTAGAATTCGATCTTTGGCAATCAGGTTTTCCCAATATCCATAAGCTTCCATATCAGCCTGTAGGTTGTCACCTTCATCCCCACCGAATATTGTAACATAAATACGGTCTTTATCAATCTTGACTACTTCAGTTAGAAATTCCCAGGCCCATTCAATGGCGTCTTTCTTAAAGTAATCTCCGAAAGACCAATTACCCAACATCTCAAACATTGTATGATGGTACGTATCGTGACCAACTTCTTCTAAATCATTGTGCTTGCCTGATACACGCAGACATTTCTGAGTATTTGCAATACGGGCATATTTAACAGGCGAATTTCCGAGGAAAATATCTTTAAACTGGTTCATTCCGGCATTTGTAAACATCAGGGTGGGATCATCCTTTATGACCATTGGTGCGGAAGGAACTATATGGTGTTGTTTTGACTCAAAAAAATTCAGAAAACTTTGTCTTGTTTCTTTAGCATTCATATTCAGTATGTTATGGAATTATTTGGTGTTATTCGAGCAATATTTAACATTTAAGGGCTTGCAAATTTAGTTTAAAATATTAATTTTGCGACACTCTCGAATTTTGAGAGCGGGGATTCTAACCTATAGATTTCATTCATAGTAAGTTCGATGTCAAAGATCAGGTACCATTTTAATCCAAAATCTTTAAAAATAGAGAAAGTCAGGGTAACTTTCCGCCAGAAATTCATTCGATTCATGTCAGTTATTGCAACAGCATTGGTATTTTCCTCTGTTGTTTTATTGCTGGCTTATAATTTTCTGGACTCTCCAAAAGAACGAATGTTAAAACGTGAATTGGAACAATACGAGTTACAGTATAAGATTCTTAATGACCGCTTGACTAAAGTTCAGGCGGTAGTGGCCGACATTCAGGATAGGGACGATAATATTTACAGGGTAATTTTTGAATCTGAACCAATTCCTTCTTCGGTCAGGAAAGCTGGTTTTGGCGGTGCTGATAGGTACGAAAAGCTGGAAGGTTATAAAAACTCTGATATCATAAAGGGAACTACTCAGAAACTTGATATGATTACCAGCCAGCTTTATGTTCAGTCGAAATCGTATGATGAAGTATTCGAACTTGCAAAACGTAAAGAAGAGATGATGGCTGCCATTCCTGCCATACAGCCGGTTTCCAATAAAGACCTTAGAAGAATAGGTTCCTATTTTGGTTATAGAACAGATCCATTTTATAAGGTGACCAAGATGCATGACGGAATAGATTTCACTGCTCCGGTCGGCACAGAAATTTATGCTACTGGTAATGGAAAGATCGCTGAAATTGAAAGGTCAAGAGGTGGATATGGAAATTGCATTGTCATTGATCATGGATTTGGGTACAAGACACTTTATGCGCATCTGTCGAAAATTGATGTAAAACAAGGACAGAAAGTTGTGCGTGGTCAGGTAATTGGCAGGGTAGGCAATACCGGTAAGTCAACAGCACCACACTTACATTATGAAGTACATAAGGGCAAAAGTGCTATTGATCCTATTAACTTTTTCTTTAATGACCTCACTCCTGAGGAATATGAATTAATGATTGAGCTGTCGCAAAGGCCTTCACAAACTCTTGATTAATCTATCATGCCTTACAAGAAACCTGTAATAAAGAAGGTTTATTATCGCATTGGTGAAGTAGCCGCTATTTTCGATGTGAATATTTCATTGATAAGGTTTTGGGAAAAGGAGTTTGATATAATAAAGCCTTTTAGGAACAAGAAAGGCAATCGGTTCTTCACACAGGCAGATGTGGATAACTTCCATATCATATATCACCTTGTTAAAGAAAGAGGCTATACCCTTCAGGGAGCCCGCGAAAAGCTTAAAGGTAATTTTGCTGAGGTGGCTGATAATCATCAGGTAGTAAAAACGCTTCAGGACATTAAAGCTTTTCTGCTTGAACTAAAAGCTGAGCTTTAGCAATGCTTGTTTAAAATTATTATTTCATCCCGTTTATTGGGGCTCTTCACTGAATCATCTTTCTTAATTAAATAATCTTCTAAGAGGTCGTTATCTATTTTTCGCTCTTGTTTTGCTTTCCCAAGAGGGTCATACCACAACTCATAAACTTGGTTGAATAGACGAATACCTGCCACGTATATTTGAAGCGCAGCCAGCGCTATTTTTAATAATAAGGAACTAATAAAAAAGAGCTTACATTAGGAATACAATCCCAGTACAAAAACAATACGGTTGTGATACGAATTTGTATAGCATTCGTATAGGTATTGTATAGTCATTGTATAGTCATTGTATAGCCTTTCAAAATTGTATTGTAAGCGCTCAAAGAGTACTCAGATGGAGTCTAAGGCACTTAATAGTATAAACTGCCGGTTAAATATTTTGTAACATAATCAGTAATACCTTCCTCCAGCGACATGAATCCCTCACTATATCCTGCATTCACTAACTTTTGCATATTCGCCTCAGTATAATACTGGTATTTATCCCTTATATCTACAGGAGTATCAATGTAATCAATCTGTACCGGGCGGTTCAATGCATGAAAGGTTGCTTTAACGAGGTCATTGAACGAGCGTGCTTTCCCCGTTCCAAGGTTATAGAGCCCTGAGGTGGGTTTGTGCTTCATCATGAAAACGAGCACATTAATTACATCCTTTACATAAACAAAATCCCTTAGCTGTTCACCATCTTTAAATTCCGGCTTATGCGATTTAAATAGTTTTACATTTCCGTTCTCAATAATCTGACGATGTGCATGGAAAATAACAGAGGCCATTCGTGCCTTGTGATATTCATTTGGACCGTAAACATTGAAGAATTTCATGCCTGCCCAGAATGGGGGAGTCTCAATTTGTTCTAGCACCCATTTGTCGAAATCATTCTTTGAATCACCATAAGCATTCAATGGCTTTAGGCTCTCCACAATGCTGTGATCATCATTATATCCAAACTCACCTAACCCATAGGTTGCTGCTGATGATGCATATACTATTGGAATATTATACTGGGTACAGAGAAGGAATAAATTTTTGGAGTAGCCAAAATTCAGTTCGTTAAACACTTCCACATTGAATTCAGTGGTATCGGTTCTGGCGCCAATATGAAATACAAAACCAATATCATCACTGTTTTTGATAAACCAATGGAAGAAGCTGTTACGTTCAACTTTTTCTTTAATTATCTTACCCTCCAGATTGCCGCTTTTCTCAACTTTGCTGAAATCATCAACGGCTACTATGTCGGTATACCCATCGTGATTGAGTTTTGAAATCAAACAACTGCCTATAAAGCCTGCGGCTCCTGTTACTATGATCATTCTTTTAAATAATTAGGTTATTTGTTGAAACCGTAAGTGGATAAAATTAACTTAAAGATGTCAGTATTATCAATAATTCCATTGAATTTTTCAGCTTCTTTGCCAAAGGCAAACAATCCAACCGGTGAACCTGAATGGTGATCAGTGGAGAATACCGGATTCATTTTTCCTTTATTGGTCTTGCTTTCTATCAGGGTCAGGCCACCAGTTTCATGGTCTGCCGTAACGATTACCAATGTCTCCGGATTCTTTTCGGCAAAGTCAATGGCAATTCCCACAGCCTTATCAAAGTCCAATAGTTCAGTCTGCAGGTAGTTTATATCATTATCATGACCACCCCAGTCAATTTGAGAGCCTTCAATCATCAGGAAAAAGCCTGATTCATTCTTTGATAAAAGCTCCAATGCCTTTGAAGTAGCATTGCCCAACATATTACCCCTGCCATCGATAATTTTTGGTGCATGTTCCGGATATAAAAGTCCTGCCAGTTTGCCTGAATGGTATTTTTCAAGCTCTTCCAGGGAGGTTGCTATGTTGTAATCAGCTGCTCTTAGGCTGTCGATATAATTAATGCTGTCCTTTCTCTTGGAAAATGCATTCAATCCACCACCTATGAATACATCTATATCGGTATCAAGAAACTGCTTTGCAATATCATCGGTCATGCCCCTGTTTTGAACACTGGCAATAAATGAAGCAGGAGTGGCATGGGTAATGTCGGATGTTGCAACAAGGCCGGTTGACAGGCCATTTCTTTCAGCAATCTTTAGCATACTTTCCAATGGCTTGTTTGCCGAATCAACTCCAATGGAACCATTGTTGGTTTTAGTACCGGTAGCAATGGCAGTGCCGGCTGCTGCTGAATCAGTAACATCGTCATTGGCTGAAGAGGTAATTACAAGCGCGGTATTGGTACATCGGGTAATATTCAGTTTATCGGGAGTAGCGGCCATCACTGAATATATCTGTGAAATGCCCATGCCATCACCAATCATCAGAATAACATTACGACGATTATTAATTTCAGCATCATCTTTAGATTGAGAAAATGATGTATATGGAGTAAGAAAAAGCTGTGTTATTATAAGGAAAAACAAACTGATAAAGCGATTCGTCATAGTCAATAATTTATATGGTGCAAAATTATCAATTTATAAGCACACAGGATAATAGTAAGGAAAAACTAATTACATTTACGGCCTTTTATAGGAGTTTAAGAAGCTTTTTAAGTATTGGAAATTAACCACGGAATAGTCATTTAAACCTAAAATCAATCGTATGAAAGAGAAAGTCGGTACTTTACTCAATGAATCAACAACCGCACGCTGGATTGCTCTTGCACTTATTTCATCAACAATGTTTTTTGCATACTTTTTTGTTGATGTTGTAGCCCCGTTGCAAAAAGATATGGAATCCCTTTACAAGTGGAGTCCTGAAGTATTTGGTATGTTAGGCGGATCGGAATTTTTCCTGAATGTATTCGCATTCTTCCTGATTTTCTCAGGTATCATTCTTGATAAAATGGGTATCCGGTTTACACTTATTACTGCCGGTTTAACCATGGTAATTGGTGCTGCCTTGAAGTTTTATGCTTTAACAACCGGTTTCGCAGAATCAGGGTTGGCAACCTCACTCGGTTCATTTCTTCCAGGCATACCGGCATCAGCCAAACTGGCATTTGTTGGATTCTCCATCTTTGGAGTTGGCGTAGAAATGGCCGGTATTACTGTTTCCAAAACTATTGTTAAATGGTTTAAGGGTAAAGAAATGGCTTTGGCCATGGGATTGGAGATGGCAGTTGCCCGTTTGGGAGTTTTTGCAGTATTCAGATTATCCCCGATTTTCAATGAAGCCGGTGGACCATCAAACTCCGTATTCATGGGCCTGGCTTTCTTATGTATTGGTTTCATCACTTTCTTCATCTATACTTTTATGGATAGGAAACTTGATAAACAAATGGGTGTTACAAGCATAGGCGCTGATCCTGAAGAAGAATTCAAGGTTAGTGACCTCAAGAAGATTTTTACAAACCCAGGCTTTTTAGCAATTGCCGGTTTATGTGTTCTTTTCTATTCAGCTATTTTCCCATTCCAGAAGTTTGCAACCGATATGCTTGCATCTAAATTGGATCTTGATGTAAAGACAGCGGCAGCTTACTTCTCATATTTCCCAATTGGTGCAATGGTATTAACTCCATTCATAGGTGCTTTCCTTGATTTTAAAGGAAAAGGAGCTTCCATGATGCTTTATGGTGCTATTTTGCTGACTATATCACATTTGATCTTTGCACTGGTTCCGGCCGAAGTATTCAGTGTTCCTATCGCTATTGGAACCATAGTAATTTTGGGAACTGCTTTCTCATTGGTACCGGCTTCAATGTGGCCATCACTGCCTAAAATTGTTGAAGACAGATACCTTGGTTCAGCTTATGGTAGTATATTCTGGATTCAGAATATCGGCCTCTTTGCTGTTCCTATTTTGATAGGTTGGGCCCTTAATGCCTCAAATCCTGGTGTTTCTGAGCAGATTACTGCAGGTGTAGTGGATGCCAAGTATAATTATACTGTTCCTGAACTTATCTTTGCCAGTTTCGGTGTTCTTGCATTCATACTGAGTATAATTCTCAAGAGAGTTGATAAGAAATACGGTTATGGTCTGGAAATTCCTAATAAAAAGAAATAGTTTAAATAGCCGGGGATAAATAATCCGCGAATATTGAAAGGTGGTTATTGCTTTAAATAAAGAGCAGTAACCACCTTTTTTTATGATTTCAATAAAATGGGTTAAGTTATCATTACTTGCTTGTAGAGATAAAAAAAACCTGCCGGGATTGCAGGTTTTTTAATTTTGGTGAGATAAGTACAATGGAGCCGGGAAAGACCATTGTACGTGAGGTTTTATTTACTCAACAAATGTCGTGTATAAAAATGGGCAAAAGTGATCCATTTATCAAACGCTAGGAACCATTTATCCAGTGTAGCATATTTCAGGATAATCGTACGATTTCTATTTTAGGAATGTTACTTTTTTCTACTTAAAATTAGCGTTGACATAGGTGGAATTTCCACTTTTTCGTCTAGAAATGTTCTTCCATCCAATAAGTTTTCAAAGTTGCCGTCTAATGTGAGCCCGGAATCGACTGGTTGCACATCAAGATTGAAGAGAACATAAATCAGCTCTTCATTATTATATCTCTTATAAACGAGTGTTTTGCCTTCAGCATTGATAAATTCCAGTTTGCCGTTTGATAATACAGGATTTGATTTTCTGATTTTTATTAGCTGCTTATAATAATCGAACAACTCCTGGTTAAAACCCACTTGGTCAAAAGTTTTTGTACCCGGCTGGATATTTGTTCTGCTTTCCTGATCAAACGAAAGTTCTTTCCACCATAAGGGTTTTCTTTCATCCGGATCGTCACTGCCCCACATTCCAAACTCATCACCGTTCCAGATTTGAGGACTGCCGATGCTTGTGAACTGATGTGCAAGATATAGCTTTACCCTGGTATAGGTCTCCTGGTCTGGTTTTCCGCTCAAATAGGTAGAATCATCGTAAGGAGTTGCATGATACTTGTATTTGCCTTTATTGGCAAAGCATGATAATAGTCTGGGGGTATCATGGGTAGCACTAACATTCATTGAAGCATAACGAAAAGACTCTTCCAGGTTATTCCATTCTTTATTCAGCGTATCCACCAATTGCTTGGCATCAGCTTTGGGTTCAGCCTGAGCAAAGAACCCGCGTGCAGGGCGGTAAGCCTGGTAGAACATCACGGCATCAAATACGCTTGCATTGGCATAAGGAGCAGGATTCATGAGCTTATCAGGCCACTTTTCCCACCATATTTCACCAACCAGATAGGCTTCAGGATTAACTGATTTAACAAAGGTTCGGTAATCTCTCCAGAATCCCATTGGAATCTGGTCAGCTACATCCAGACGGTAACCATCTATTCCTCTGTTTAGATCGCCATCAGGTGCCAGCCAACGTTTGGTAACGTCAAAAATGTGCTGCTTGGCCCCCTCATTAATATTTCCTTCATAAGGATGCCCTGAAATCCGTTCAGTTGTAACATTAACTTTTCTAATTTCAGGAAGGCTCATAATGTTCAACCAACCCTTATAAGTAAATTCATTTTCCGGAGTCGCTGTGTTATCATAGGTGATAACTTCATACCAATCTTTATATGCCGATTTTTCCTGATTTTTTACAATATCCTGCCATGCCCAGAAAAGTACACCGGTATGATTCCAGGAATAATCAACAATGACCTTTATATTACGTTTATGCAACTCGTCAATAAGCTTCAGGAAAAGCTTGTCGGCCGATGTCCATTTCCATGTTGATGGATCTGCCGGGTTTTCAGTAGCCATAATTGCCAGATCACCTTCCGGATCGGGCCCGAAGTTGATGTCAATATGATGATAATTCCTTGCATCGTATTTGTGAAGAGAAGGGGCATCATTAATAGGATTAAGATAAATGGCGGTAATTCCCAGATCAGAAAGATAATCGAGCTTGTTAAGTATTCCCTGGATATCACCTCCATACCGACGATGTTGCAATGTTTCTCGTAATTTCAGTCCGGTTGTGCTAGCCCAATCCTCCTGTGTATACCAATCAGAAGTCCAGGGAGTCAGCGACCAGTTCTCTGGAACAGGGAATGAAGCTGATGGTGTGGAGATGGATTCAATGGTAGGATCATTGGTCGTGTCTCCATTGTTGAATCGTTCAACGAATATTTGATACCAGATAACATCCTTTGACCACTCGGGCGGACCGGATGTCAGGGATAGCTTGGTTTCATTTTTGCATGCAATAAAAGCCAGCATTATTACAAATAATAATGTGAAGTTGTACTTTTTCATCGCTTACGGATTAATATAATTAGACTTGCTTGTTATTATGATCAGACTGTATTGTTATGATGATTTAACCGGCGTTTAATAAAATTAGACTAACTTGAGGCTCGTTTATTGATCATTACAGGAATCATCATGGTTTGAAATTCAATGAACTGTGCAGGATTTTCAATTCTCCTGATAAGTATATCAACAGCCTGTCGCCCCATTTCAAAGCCACTTTGTTCAACCGTAGTTAATGAAGGACTTGCTATGCTTGCAATAGGATCATTGCCAAACCCCGTAACAGCAATTTGGGCAGGTATTTTGTATCCGTTTTCCTGTAGCACCTGCATTGCTGCAATTGCCGTAAAATCATTGACTGCAAAAATACCATCTATCTGTGGAGCAAGACTCAGAATAGCTTCTCTGAGATCAAAAACATCCTGACTGGTATTACATTGAAGAATAAGATCAGGATTTTGCTCAATCCCATAAGTTGAAAGTGCCTTCATATAACCCTCAAGTCTGAGTTTGCCGATCAACAGGTGCTGTGGCGAAGCAAGGTGTAGTATCTTACGGCAACCACGTTCCAGCAAGTGGGTTGTTGCCAGCAAAGCCCCTTCAAAATCGGCAGTAACCACGCGATCAGTCTCCACTTCTTCACATACTCTGTCCAAAAAAACCAAAGGAATTCCACAATCAATTAGGTCTCTGAAATGTCTGTAATCAAAGGTGGTTTTACTCATGGAAATGAGAATCCCATCAACCCTGTTATCCAGCAATACTTGTGTGTTGATAACCTCTCGTTTATAGTCTTCGTTTGATTGGCAAATAATTAACCGATAGCCTTTAGCGTAAGCAAGCTCTTCAATACCACTGATTACTGATGAAAAGAAATGATGAACTATTTCAGGAATAATGAGCCCAAGTGTATTGGATCTATGTGTTTTTAAGCTGAGAGCCAGTGCATTTGGTCGGTAATTGACTTTTTCGGCATATTCCTTTACAATACGCTTGGTTTCAGTACTGATGTCAGGATTATCTTTCAAAGCTCTTGAAACAGTGGAAGGAGATATTCCAAGTGCTCTGGCTATATCATTGATGGAGATTAGAATTGATTTCATAAAAAATAATTAAACTTACCGGCGCATTTAAAAGCTAAGATACTATAATAGTCAATACTCAAAGCCAATTTTCCTGGTTGTTGAATAACCGGGAAGACAATTTGGGAAATACCAGCTTAAATGGTACATACTTATTTTTATATTGGATTAATTATTGCAATCGATTGCATAAATATTTTTGAAAAAAAATGCGTAATTACAAGAAAAACTGATGGTTATTATTTTATAATTTCTTAACATTGTACCATCTAATTAGGTAATTAGTAAAAAAATGATGCAGATCATTGCCGCTTTTTGAAAATACTGATAGTTGATATTCTGGAATAAAATATCAATTCTTGTTTTGATTCCTTGAAAGAGTTCTAAAATTTATTATATTTTTTTAGCTGAAATAGTTGAATTGTCCTTGTTTCTTTATAAATTTAGTGGAAAATTGAATAATCTAATACCGGGAATAAAGGACTGATTAATTAATATAGCATCAGGATTGATTTTTATTGACTGGGAAATTGTATTTATCACACACATTGCCAAGTATAATGGGAATCATATAGTTAAGATTTTTTTAGAACTAATATATAATCAATAATTAACCACCAATCAAAACCAGAATTATGAAGAAGCATTCTACATTGCTGAAAGTTCTGTTCCTTTTTCTATGTCTGACGTTTACTTATCAGGGCTTTGCCCAGACAGTCAGAGTATCGGGAAGAGTAATAGATGCTAATGATGGTAAGACCTTGCCTGGGGTTACCATCGCTGTTAAAAACGCGACCACAGGTACCACTACCGATATCGACGGTAATTATACTCTAAATGTTGAAAGAGGCACAACCCTCGTTGTTTCATTTATTGGATATACAACACAGGAGATCGTAGTAGGTGATCAGCCCGTGATCAATGTTGTCATGGAATCATCAATTACTATGCTTGAAGAGGCGGTAGTAATTGGGTATGGTACTGTGAAAAGGGCTGATGCAACAGGATCTATAGCCACGGTTAGTTCAAATGATTTTAACCAGGGCGCCATTACTTCTCCTCAGGACTTGCTTGTTGGCAAGAGTGCTGGTGTTGTTATTAATAATGCGGGTGGTGCACCGGGCGCCGGAGCAACTATCCGTATTCGTGGTGGTTCATCATTGAATGCATCAAATGACCCATTGATTATTATTGATGGCGTGCCCATTGATAACAATAATATTTCAGGTAGTTCGAACTTCTTGTCGTTTGTTAATCCAAATGACATTGAGTCATTTACAGTGCTAAAAGATGCATCTGCAACTGCCATCTATGGATCACGAGCATCAAATGGTGTTATTATCATTACCACTAAGAAAGGTGTTGTTGGAGCTCCAATGAAAATAACTTATGATGGAAGTGCTTCGGTTTCAGCAGCTATTGAATACCTGGATGTTTATTCAGGTGATGAGATCAGGCAGATTGCACTGGAAAATCCTGTTATTTATGAACCTGATACTTATTCAAAACTCGGTAATGAAAATACCGACTGGATGAATGAAATTTTCCGTACAGCAATTTCACAAGATCATAATGTTGGTGTAACCGGTTCAATTAAGAGCATACCTTATAGAGTTTCAATGGGTTATACCAATCAACAGGGTATTTTGAAAAATACTGACATGGAAAGAGTAACTGGTGCAGTAAATCTCAATCCAACATTCCTTAAAAATAGTTTGAAGGTCAATGTAAATGCAAAAGCAATGAACACCAAAAATAATTTTGGTGATGCCGGAGCGGTTGGCAGTGCATGGGCCATGGATCCTTCGCGTCCTGTTCATATAGATAATGATTTGACCAACAATTATTTCCAGTGGAATACGCTTGGAGCTAACTTAGGAACTCCAAATCCTGTTGAGCAACTCATGGAAGTTGATAACAGGGCAGAAGTTAACAGGTTTATTGGAAATATACAATTGGATTATACCTTGCCATTCCTTCCGGAGTTGCGTGCCAATTTAAATCTGGCAACTGATTATACTGATAGTGAAGGACACAACGACCGTCCTACAACATCACCATCAACTATAACAAATAACCTATGGGGACAACGAACAAATTTCCTTGGCACCAATAAGAATAACCTGCTGGACTTTTATCTAAACTATACTAAGGATTTAAGCAGCATCAGCAGTAAAATTGATGTTACCGGTGGTTACTCATGGCAACATTTTGAACTGTATAATTTTAATTATCAGCGAGGATTTGTTGATAATAACATCAATCCTGAAACCAATGAGCCATTTCATCCATATGCAAGGACATCCTTTTTACGAAGTTCTTCACCGCTCCAGCTAATTTCATTCTTCGGCCGTTTGAACTATACTCTAATGGATAGGTATTTATTCACATTTACTATTCGTGATGACGGTTCGTCCCGTTTCTCAGAGGAGAATCGCTGGGGTTTATTCCCTGCTGTAGCATTTGCATGGAAAATTAAGGAAGAGAGTTTTCTGAAAGATGTTGACTTCTTTTCAGATCTAAAATTACGTTTAGGATGGGGTATTACCGGTCAACAGGATATTGGCTCCAGCTATTTCCCATATATGGCAAGATATATCAGTTCATCACTGGGTAATTACTATTTAGTTGATGGTGAATTTATCTCCACACTTCGTCCTGAAGCTTATGACCCCAATATAAAATGGGAAGAAACCACTACCCAGAACATTGGACTTGATTTTGGATTTCTGAAAGATCGCATTTCCGGATCAGTTGATTTATACAAACGCGTTACTGACGATCTTTTGAATTCTGTAACCAGTCCTACTGGCGCTAACTTCTCAAATACACTTCTCACAAATGTTGGATCATTGGAGAATAAAGGGGTTGAACTTGCATTAAATCTCATACCTATTCTTAGCAAGGATAAGTCCTTAAATATTGGATTCAACATGACCTACAACCAGAATAAGATTACAAAGCTATTGGCATCTGATGATCCAGATTTCATTGGAATCCTATATGGTGATGGAATGACTGGTCAGAAACAGGTTACCAGGGTTGGTTATCCTGCATATTCATTCTTTGTAAATAAACAGGTTTACGATGAGAATGGTGATCCAATAGAAGGTCTGTATGTGGACCTCTCCGGTGAGGGCGGAGCCGTAAATGGCGACAACGCAGATAAATATATCTATCATGATCCTGCTCCCGATTATCTGTTTGGATTATCGGCCAGGTTTAATTACAAGAATTTTGATATATCGGCATCTTCACGAGCCAGCATAGGGAACTATGTATATAGCCAGATAGGCGCCAGTGCATCGTACGATCAGATGTATCAGATTGGTTATTGGAAGAATCAGGCCAGATTACTAAATGATACCAAATTTGTAAAACGACAATTTACAAGTGATTATTTTGTAGAAAATGCTTCTTTCTTTAAACTTGATAACATGAGTGTTGGCTATAGATTCAATAACATTGCCAACAAGCTTAATGCAAGAGTTAGCTTTACTGTTCAAAATGTTCTCACTGTCACCAAGTACTCCGGAATTGATCCTGAAGTACCCAATGGCATAGATAATAACTTCTATCCAAGGCCTCGTACATTTATGGTTGGAGTAAGTTTGAGCTATTAATACTTAAAACTAAAAGATAACATGAAAAAATATAAATTTCTCTTAAGCATATTACTATCCTCAATAGTGATAGTATCTTGTGTGAAGGATCTGGAAATAACGCCCAGTGATCCCAGCACAATTCAGTCGGAAAACCTGACTGATAATCCCGAGTACCTAAAGCGGGCATTAGCTAAAATTTACGCGAGTTATATTCTCTCCGGACAGGGCGATGGCCGTGAAGATATCAGTGCTCCCGATCCTAATTTCTTTACTACAGCAAGGGCACTCTGGAATCTGCAGGAGATTACCACTGATGAAGCAATTTGTGGCTGGGGTGATGCCGGTATCGCCGATTTAAATACTCAAACCTGGAGCCCAACCAATCAGTTTCTCACAGCTTTATATCAGCGGTTAGGACTTACAGTTACTTATGCCAACGAATTCATAAAAGTTACAAATGGTAATGCGGATCCTCAGATTGCAAGATATAATGCTGAAGCAAGATTCCTGAGAGCTTTGGCTTATTATTATCATATGGATTTATTTGGCAATCCTCCTTTTACAACTGAGGCTGACGGCGTTGGTAAATTCTTTCCACGACAATTGGATGAGGATGTAGATGTGGCACGACCAAAGCTTTTCAACTATATTGTCTCTGAATTATTAAGTATTGAAGATCTATTGGATGAACCGGGATCAGCTTCAACACAGGCAAATCAGGCTTCTTGCTGGATGTTGCTCAGTAGAATGTATCTTAATGCTGAAGTGTATACAGGTACAGCAAAATGGGATAGTTGTGTAATATATACCAATAAGGTAATCAATAGCGGGGCTTATTCCCTGGCAACAAACTACAGGCAGAACTTCAGTGCTGATAATGATTATGAGCACAATCCTGAAATGATTTTCGCCTTTGCACAGGATGGAATATTTTCACAGGGATTTGTTGGTACAACCTTTATTATTGAATCTAGCAGTGATCCTGTTTACTTGAGAGCTGAAGATCTTCATGGTCTTACCAATAATACCAACTGGAACGGAAACAGGGCAAGAAAAGAGTTCATGAATGTTCTTGTTGATACTATTGCTACGTATGGGAATGGTCCGGTTCCTTACGATGTTGATCCTTTCTTTACCCAGTGTGCTGACAAGAGAGTTTATATGAGGGTTAAAAAGAGTCCGAATATTCCAAGTGCCTCTTCAAGTGGAGACTATGGAATTGGAGTCTATAAGTTTACGGCAAAAAAAGCTGATGGATCTCAAGCGGATAATTATAGTGATACCTACGCAAGTACTGACTTCCCTATATTCCGTTATGCTGATGCCTTGTTGATGAGAGCTGAAGCATTGTATCATCTAGGTGATATAGCTGGTGCCGTTGATGACATTAATACTGTTCGCAGACGTGCTTATGGTAATAATTCAGGTGATATTGTTGCTTCACAGCTAACTGATCAATTCCTGTTGAATGAACGTGGAAGAGAGTTCTACTTTGAAGCACAAAGGCGTACTGATTTGGTACGTTTTGGCCAGTTTACTGACGGTACTTATCATTGGACATGGAAAGGTGGAGTGTATAGTGGTTCCCCAACCAGTAACCACATGAACCTCTTCCCGATTCCAGGTGATGAAGTTGCTGCTAATCCGAATATTAACCAGAATCCTGGGTATTAACCTTTAAAATCTCAGAACAATGAAAAGAAAATTTATATTATATATAGCGCTTATCGGACTGATCGGTTTGATAACCAGTTGTGAGAAAGATGGAACGGATGTAACTATGCTGAAAGATCCTATAGCTCCAACTCTGAATACGGTCCCTAATTTGATTCTTGAAAGAGCAAATGGTACAGATACACTGATCTTTACAGGTACTCCTGTTGACCCGGGATTTGAAGCATCTACCAGTTACTACCTTGAAGCTTGTGCCTCAGGTAATAATTTTGTTGATGCAGCTATTATTCTTACCGCAGTCCATGTTGATGAACTTAAGATTACAGTAAGTGATCTGAATGGTATATTGCTCAAAAAGCTGCCTGCTGATGTAACATCTTCCGTTGATCTAAGAATAAGGGCCGTACTGGTTGTGGATGCAGGTACCGGTGCTTTGGGAACTAGTGCACAGCCTTTGGAATATATATCGAATATCAAAACTGTTGATGTAGCACTTTATGGTTTGCCTCGTTTGGATCTCAATAATTCCGGTATGGACCAGAAGATTGAATCCCCATTAGGTAATGGTATCTATAAAGGATTTGTAAAACTAAGTGTAGCTAATCCATTTACTTTGACTGATCCTGATTCTGGTACTGAATATGGTGGAAATGGTGGAAATCTTGTGGCTTCAGGTCCTGGTTTACTTGTTGATGCAGATGGCTGGTATATTTTAAGTGCCAACACCAATACATTGAAATATACTATGGAAGCATATATGATCGGTTTGGTTGGTTCGGCTACACCAAATGGCTGGAATTCTCCTGATAGTAAAATGGATTATAATCCCGCAACTGGTATATGGTCAATAACAATAGACCTGGTTGCAGGAGAAATAAAATTCAGGAAGAACGACGGTTGGGCATGGAACCTTGGTGGTACCCCTGATAATCTTGTTCATGATGGATCTAATTTACCTATCGCATCAGCTGGTAATTATACCATTACTCTGAACATTATTAGTGATGCCGGTGAATTGGCAACTTGCACCATTACTAAAAACTAGTATCCATTAAAAAAGTTAACTTCATGAAAAAATTGTCTTTATTCAAAATACTGGTAGTCCTTATTACGTCGGCAGTAGTTGTCGCATCATGTACTAAGGAAAATTCGGATGTCCGTTTGGATCCGACTCTATCTACCTCTCAGGTTCTGAATGTTACTTCTGACTCCGCTACAGTAGTGGGATTCGTTGTTGCGTCAGGTGGAGGCTTTACTGAAAAGGGTGTTTGCTACAACACTGAGGCTAATCCTACTATCTCCAACAATATTGTAAAATATGAAGGAGCTGATGACAATGCTACGTTCTCGGTGATATTGAGCGGACTTAACTATGCTACAACATATTATGTCAGGGCTTATGCTACTGGTGCTGGCGGAACTATCTACGGCGAAGAATTCAACTTTACTACTAAGCCGGTTTTACCAACAGTTACAACTACTGATGTTACTGAAATTACTGGTACTACAGCTACCAGCGGAGGAAATGTAACCAATGACGGTGGAACTGAAGTCACAGCTAAAGGCATATGCTTTGGCTTAACTGCCAATCCAACTATACTTGACGGTATAACCGCAGATGGAACTGGTTTGGGTGAATTTGTTAGTAAAATGACTGGTCTCGCAGGATTGACAACATACCATGTGCGTGCTTATGCTATTAATAGTGTTGGTGTGTCATATGGCAACGATGTTGAGTTTACTACGTTGGTTGCAACAAGAACCTGGTACGTGCCGGGAGACTATGTTGCAGCAAGTTATCCCGGTTATACATATAATGATTGGGATCCGGCAAACTCTCCTCAGGTTCGTAGCATTGAAGCTGCCCCTGATAATGTGGAAGGATACGTTTATATGGCCAATCCTTCCAATCAATGGAAGATAGCTACCAAGCCTAATTGGGATGGACCTAATTATGGTGGTGGTGACGGCGTATTGTCTGAAACAGGTGGTAACATTATTGCTACTGCAGGTTATTACAAAATTAATATTAATGCAGCTGCCTTAACTTATACTGCCGTTGCTACCAACTGGGGTGTTATCGGTAGTGCTTCCCCTTCCGGATGGGATGATGAAACAGCCTTGATGTATGAGCCTGCACTGAGAACTTGGACTGGTGGTATGCATATTGTACCCGGTGAATTCAAATTCAGGGCTAACCATTCATGGGATTATAATTATGGCGGAAGTGCCGGTTTACTGACTGCCGGTGGCGATAATATCCCGGTAACAGTGGAAGCCGACTATTATTTCGTCCTTGATTTAAGTAATCCTTGGGCATACACTTACAGTGCAAACCATTGGGGTTTAATAGGTGATGCTACTCCAGGCGGATGGGATTCTGATCAGAATATGACCTGGGATGCTGCAAATCATTGCATGACAATTACTGTGGATCTTACTGTAGGATCAATGAAATTCAGAGCAAATGATGGATGGGATCTGAACTTGGGTGGTGATATTAATGCACTTACCCCAGGTGGTGATAATATCCCTGTTACTGAAGTAGGTAATTACACTATTAAGCTGTTCCTGGCTGGTGCCGGAGGACATTGTACTATTGTAAAGAATTAATTCTTATTACATCATAAAAAGGCTGAACCCTGATGGTTCAGCCTTTTTTTTATCTATGCTGAATTAGAACATGCTGGTAGGTCCGAGTGTAAAGAACGTTACTAAGATGAATGATAGTCTAATTCTGTTCCCTGATCTGAAAAAAGGAGAGTCTAAAGGGTTGTTAAAGGATACTAAACGGATCACACAAAATGGCATCTCTGAAAATTGTACTTTTGCAATCCGATAAAAGCAATGATGAGAAAGAGAGAAAAGACCGAGCCACTTATACTAAATGATCTAGAAATACTTGATGCCGGGGCTGAGGGTAATGCTATCGCTCGATACAATGATATGGTAATCTTTGTGCCATTTGTTGTGCCTGGTGATGTATGTGATGTAAGGATTGTCTCCAAGAAACGTAGGTTCTATGAAGGAAGAGCAATAAAATTTACCAAGTATTCCGATAAAAGGACTACTCCTTTATGCTCCCATTTCGGGATTTGTGGAGGATGCAGATGGCAGAATATGAATTATACAGAGCAACTCTTCTATAAGCAGAAACAAGTGAATGATAGCTTTTCGCGGATTGGTCATCTGGAGTATCCGGAAATAATGCCCATACTTCCCTCTGCTGATATTTACTATTACCGGAATAAACTGGAATATACTTTCTCTGCTTTGCGTTGGCTTACGGCAGATGAGATCGATACTCAGCCGGAGGATATTAATAGGGATGCTCTGGGTTTTCACATTCCGGGCATGTTTGATAAAGTGTTGGATATAGATAAATGCTATCTGCAGCCTGAACCTACCAATATCATTCGAAATGGATTAAGAGTATTTGCCAAATCAAAAGGCTATGCTTTCTATAATATACGAAAGTTTGAAGGAGATCTGCGTAATATAATTATCCGTAATGCCGGCAATAATCTAATGGCTATTATGGTGTTCGGTACGGATAATTCTGAAGTCATTGATGAAGTCATGAAGTATCTGTCGGATACCTTCCCTCAGATTACATCATTATATTATGTAGTCAATTTAAAACATAACGATACAATCAATGACCTGGAGACCGTCTTGTACAGAGGTGATCCATATATAACAGGCATCATGGAAGACCTTAAGTTCAGGATCGGCCCATTATCCTTTTATCAGACTAATGCCCGTCAGGCTGAACAGATGTATAAACTGGTTAGAGAATTCGCCGGATTAACTGGGAAAGAGGTCGTTTATGACCTGTATACCGGTACAGGAACTATCGCCAATTTTATTGCACGAAACGCTTCCAAGGTCATCGGTGTTGAGTATGTTGAGGCTGCAGTGGCTGATGCCAAGGTTAATTCTGAAATCAATAATATAACGAATACGGAATTCTTTGCAGGTGATATGGTAAAAGTGCTTAATGAGGAGTTTATCTCACTGCACGGAAGGCCTGATATTATAATAACTGATCCCCCAAGGGCAGGTATGCATGAAAAGGTTGTTTTGACTATGCTTAATGCAGCACCCCAGCGAATTGTTTATGTTAGCTGCAATCCTGCAACACAGGCAAGGGATATAGCCTTATTGGCAGATGCATACAAAATAGTGAAAACCCAACCCATAGATATGTTCCCACATACACATCATGTAGAGAATATATGCCTGTTGGAAAGGAAATAAACTAGCGGGAGTTTAATACAAGGTGTTCAAGATCATCAATTTTGAGGCTTTCACCCTTTATAATGATTTGGGCTTTATTATAAAAGACTTCTCTTTCCCTAAGATGCTGTGCTATGTACACGGGCATTTCCTCTTTGCTTAATCTCTTTACCAATGGTCTTTCAGTGTCTGATGCAAGTATTCTGCTGGCAAGGGAATCTGGGTGCATTTTCAGATATATAGTTATACCACTCCTTTTCATCAACAGCATATTGTCGAAAAAACAAGGCGCTCCTCCACCGGTGGCTACTACAATATTTGACCGGGAACATAGGGAAACCAATATGGATCTTTCAAGTTGCCTGAATTGGTCTTCACCATCCTCCTCAAAGATCTGAGCAATGCTTTTGCCGGTCATCTTTTCAATAGAGGTGTCAATGTCAATAAATTCGGATTTAAGCCTGACAGCCAGTTTCTTTCCCACACTTGATTTGCCGCAACCCATATAGCCTATCAAGAAAATCGGCTTTGACATAGAATGTTGTTTAAGTAATGCATTATTACTACAAAGATAGGGCAATTAATCTAAGAGGATACGGCAATTATTATACGTGTTGAGAGTAAGAGCTGCATGGACTGCTTCAGATATATTATCAAATGAAAATCATGAGGAGGTTATATGTAGATGAGCCCTGTTGTGTTTTTGGTTCAAATTGATGTAATTTTATATCCTTGAATTATCAATCAAGTAAAGCAAGATGCCCGAAGCCAATATTCATGAAATATTATCCAAATACTGGGGATATTCAAAATTCCGTCCGCTTCAGGAAGAGATCATAAGATCGGTGCTTGATGGACGGGATACATTGGCCCTTCTATCAACCGGTGGAGGCAAGTCATTATGTTTCCAAGTGCCGGGATTGAGTATGGAAGGAGTGACATTGGTCATAACCCCATTGATTGCTTTAATGAAGGACCAGGTGGAAAGGCTTAGACGTCATCAGGTACCCGCGGAAGCAATTTACTCCGGTATGTCAACAAGGGAGACTGAACTTGCCATAAATCATGTTCTCCATGCCAATACCAAGTTTCTTTATATTTCACCTGAACGCCTGGTTTCTGAATTTTTCAGGGAGATTCTGCGTAATTGTAAACTAAGCTTGATAGTGGTGGATGAGGCGCATTGCATTTCGCAGTGGGGGTATGATTTCAGACCTACCTATCAAAGAATCGCAGAAATACGACCCCTCTTTCCCGAAATTCCTATTCTGGCTCTCACTGCAACAGCAACTCCTATTGTTGTAAAGGATATACAGGAGAAACTTGTTTTCCGAAAAGAGAATGTGTTTCAGGGTAGTTTTGAACGACCAAATCTAGTCTATGTCGTATATAAAGAAGAAAACAAGCTGCAGAAACTTCTTAGGGTATTGAAAGGCGTCCCCGGTCAGGGTATTGTGTACGTGCGAAATAGGAAGAAAACAAGAGAAACGGCTGATTTTCTGAATTTCAACAATATAAGTGCAGATTTCTATCATGCCGGACTTGTCCCTAAGGAACGTGAGAAAAGGCAGAATGACTGGATCAACGGATATACCCGGATTATTGTCTGCACCAATGCTTTCGGAATGGGTATAGATAAGGCCGATGTGCGTACAGTAGTGCATCTGGATCTGCCTGAATCAGTGGAAGCCTATTTTCAGGAAGCGGGTAGGGCAGGGCGTGATGGAAAGAAATCCTATACTGTCCTCATATATGATGATGCCGATATATTCGATGCGCAAAGAAACCTCGATCTTAATTATCCTGACATTGATACAATCAGACAGGTTTACAGAGCATTAGGTAATTTTTATGAACTCGCCCCCGGTACTGGAAGAGACCTGGTATTTGACATGGACATAACGGCTTTTGCCAAAACCTATAATTTCAATCCCGTCATTGCATTTAACTCATTGAAATTTATGGAACGCGAAGGTTATATTTCACTCAATGAAGCAATGTACACTTCCTCCCGATTCATTTTCAATATAAATAAACAGGACCTCTATAAATTCCAGGTGGAGAATGCCGGGTTCGATATACTGATCAAGACTATGCAAAGATCGTATGGTGGCTCATTTACTGAACCTGTACCTATATATGAAGCTGAATTGGCAAGAAGACTGGAAACAACGGAACAAATTATTAAAAATATGCTGGAAAAGATGCAGAGTATGGATATTCTCTCATATTTTCCGGTCTCCGATAAACCACAGTTGACTTTTACCAGTGAACTTGTAAAAGCTGAGAACCTAACGATATCTCCTGAAAACTATAAAAGAAGAAAGGATGATGCGACCATGCGTCAGGAGGCTCTAATTGAATATGCTACATCAGATACAAAATGCCGGAGTCAATACCTGGTTGGTTATTTTGGCCAAAAGATCAACAAATGTGGTGTTTGTGATGTATGTTTGGAAATTAATAAGAATGTTCTGAGTGAAAAGGACTATAATAGAATCGTTGAAATCATAAAACCTTTACTTCAGTTGAATGAATTAAATATGAGTCAACTAGTTGATGCCTGTGATACATTTAACGAAGAGAAAGTCATTAAAGCTGTTTCATGGTTGGTTGATAATGATAACATCAAGTTAATAGCTCCCGACCTTTATAAATGGAGATAGCGACAGATGAATGCATACAAGCGTCTACAAGAGACTTTTTATACCAGAGGGGATGTATTGACCATTGCCAGGGAACTACTCGGTAAACAACTCGTTAGCTTTTCTGAAGGGCAATTGACCGCAGGGATCATTACAGAAACGGAAGCCTATAATGGAATCATCGATAAGGCTTCTCATGCTTATGGTGACCGAAGGACCAAACGCACAGATACAATGTATCAGGGGGGTGGAATAGCATATATCTACCTTTGTTATGGCATACATTCACTATTAAATGTGGTAACCAATATTTCCGGTATACCTCATGCTGTGCTAATAAGAGGAATATATCCGGTAGCAGGTCAGGAAATTATGAGCCGCAGAATTGGTCGTAAAATAAGCGCAAAGGAAGGCATTGGTCCGGGTAAAGTAACCAAGCTGCTAGGCCTAACATATGCTGACGACCGTGAGGACCTCATTCGCAGTAATAAAGTTTGGATTGAAGATGCAGATGTGCTGATTCCTGATAATCATGTAATGATCACACCACGAATTGGAGTTGGCTATGCAGGGGAGGATGCACTGTTACCATACAGATTCATGGTAGATGGTAAAATCATTAAGCTTTAGTAATGAACATTAAATAAAAAAGACCTCTCAAAAAATGAAAGGTCTTTTTTATTTTTTTAATTGCAGTTACGAAAGGCAGTTACTTAACGTTTTTTGAAAGTTCAGTACCTGGTTTGAATTTAACAACCTTTTTAGCGGCAATCTTGATTTCTTTACCGGTCTGAGGATTGCGGCCTTTACGGGCAGCACGCTTTGAAACCGAAAATGAACCGAAACCTACGAGAGCAACTCTGTCGCCCTTCTTTAATGTTTTTGAAGTTGCAGATACAAAAGCATCCAGTGCTTTCTTTGAGTCAGCCTTTGTGAGGCCTGATTCTGCTGCCATGGCAACGATTAATTCTTGTTTGTTCATTTTTACCAGATTTAAGATTAATAATAAGTTGGATAACCTAACGCAAATATAATCTATTTCTTAGTAAAATCAAGTGTTTTAGCGAAAAACTCTTAAAAAAGTTAATAAAATCGCCATATTGTTAATAACTTTAGTCAAAAAAGCATGATTTAATGGTAGTTTCAGCACCTCAATGGATTATAAAAGTCGTTTTTCTGTGCATAGGATGGAGTCCATTTTCATGCTACAATTGTCAGGTAAAGGAAGAAATCTCACCTCTGAGCCCTCTTAGGAAGTCTGAAACTGACATTGCTTTCTTACCGGCAGGCTGAACAATGGTTAATTCAATATATTCATCTTGGCAGGCAACCATCATTTTATTATGATCAATTACAATTCTGCCATGCTCCCCGAAAGTTTGAACCCCGGTCAGTGTCGATTTTAAGACTTTTAACTCCTTAAGTCCTTCTGAAGTACTCAGTACACCAAACGCTCCCGGATAGGGGCTTAAACCTCTTATAAAGTTGTGTATGGATGAGGCCGATTGTTCAAAATTAATCTTGCAGTCGTCTCTGAATATTTTAGGAGCTTTCTTGAGTTCTGCGGAGTAATCAATCTGATTTACAGGTGTATGCGTATTACTGAAGATAGAATCAACTGTATCAGCAACAAGCTCTGCTCCCAGATACATTAGCCTGTCGTGCAGTTCTCCGGCAGTTTCGTCGGGTCCAATGGCTAGTTCCCGCTGCATAATTATTTTACCGGTATCAATTTCGTCATTAAGAAAGAAAGTTGTTACACCGGATGTCTTTTCTCCATTAATTACAGCATGATTTATAGGCGCTGCTCCACGATACTGTGGCAACAAGGAAGCATGGAGGTTGAAGCATCCCAATCTTGGTAGTTTCCATACTGATTCAGGCAATTTACGGAAAGCAACCACAATATAAAGATCAGCGTTCAGCTGTTTAAGCTCATCAATAAATGCGGGATCACTAAGTTTCAGTGGCTGCAATACCGGTATTTGATGCTGCAGGGCGAATTCTTTAATAGGGGAGGTGTGAACTTTCAAGCCTCTACCGGAAGGTTTATCAGCCACAGTAACCACTGCAGCTATTTTGTAATGTTTTTCAAGGAGCCTTTTAAAGGGTTCAACTGCGAACTCCGGCGTTCCCATATATACTATTGAATGATCCTGCTCCATAATACCTTGTATAATGAAAACACCCGGAATACCATCCCGGGTGTTCACTTATAATTTACTGATATTAAACCCCTTTCAATCGGGTTATATATTTTTCAACATCACGTGCCTCAGCACTGCGTGGATATTCAGTCTTGATTTTATTGTACGCTTCCAGTGCCTTCTCTTTATTACCGGCATCTTCATATGCCCAGGCAGCTTTCTGAAGAAAAACCGGAGTAGTGAATTCATTCTTATAAGTCTCAGAAGCTTTCAGATACTGTGCAGCAGCATCTTCTTTCTTTCCAAGTTCCATATATGCATCACCTATTGCGCCAGCAGCCATAGGTGCAAGCATAACATCCTTGGTTTTGAATTTTTCCAAATGGTCAATAGCTTCCTGGTATTTTCCCTGATTTAAATAAATGATCCCGGTATAGTAATGAGCCAGTTTAGCTGATTTGGTCATTCCATAATCGTCCATTATCTGCAGGAAACCTGGATATTGTCCATCACCATCCAATGCCAGACGGAGAGAGTCTTGTTCAAAATACTTTTCAGCCATGAACATTTGTGACTGTGCTTCTTTTTCACGAGGGAAGAGTATAAATCTCTGGAAACCAAAGTATCCAAGAACAATTAATGCTATAGCTCCCAGTATGATGATCAGTAATTTTTGATTCTTCTCAATGAAGATTTCTGATTTACTCAAGGCCTCTTCTACGGCCATGATTTTTTCTTCAGTGTTGTCTGACTTCTTTGCCATTGATGTTTTAATTTGTCGCGCAAAAGTAACAATTTTTTTTAATCTGCAAGCAGCTATATCATGTAAGGACTCGAATAAAATAAATAAGTATTTATTTACTTTTCGGTGTTTATATTCGTACATTTACATCAATGATCATCAATAACCCTTAAATCATTATTATATTATGGGAAAAGGAGACAAAAAAACCAAAAGAGGTAAGATTATCCAGGGATCATATGGCGTTACTCGTCCTAAGAGAAAGTTTACGGCTGTCGTTAAGCCAGTTGCTGTTAAAGTGAAGGAGCCTGTGATTGAAAAAGAAGTCATGGAAGAGGTTAAACCAAAGCCAAAAGCCAAGGCTGTTAAAAAGACTAAGACTGAATAGTCAAAAAAAATCCGGCATCCAGCTGGATTTTTTTTAAATAGATCGTAAGTGACTACCCTCTATTTTGATTTCATGATAATTTCTCTGAATCTTTTACCTCTTTCTTCGAAATTGAGAAACTCATTATAGCTGGATGCTGCCGGTGATAAAAGGCATATGCCCGATTCTGGAGTTATTTCGATGGCTTTTTTAACTGCATCATCAAATTTATCGAAGTAGTATAATTCGTCCGGAGAATCCTGTTCTGAAAGCATTTTAAATATATGTAATCCTGCAGGTCCGGTGGCAACAACTTTTTTCACCAGTCCCTTTTGAAGAAAATCAACTAATATTGTGTAGTCAATGCCCCTGTCAAATCCGCCAAGAATAAGCGTATCTACTGGTTTGAGACTTTCAACTGCTGCGATAGCAGCTTCAGGAATAGTAGAAATTGAATCATTATAGTATCTTATGGAATGGATTGTTCCTATGTACTCAAGCCTGTGATCAAGTGGCTTGAAAGTGCTTATAGCATGTGCTATTTTATCTGCAGGTAAATCAAACAAAGCTGCAGCGGCAGCAGCTATGACTGCATTACTTCGGTTGTGTTCTCCTGGTAATGGAATAGCGAATTCCCAAGGCAATAGTTTTTTACGGTTGCCATCATATTTAAGGAAAATTTCCTGTCCTGCTTTTCCAATACCGGTGGTCGGGCATTCCTCTTTGTAATATGGTAGTTTCACCCCTTGTGCCGGGAAATTTTCTATTAATGCTGATATAAGCTGATCTTCACCTGAATAAATGAAATAGTCATCAGGATGCTGATAGAGGGCAATATTATATTTTGCTTTCTGATAATCAAGATATGATTTGTAATGGTCAAGATGTTCCTGGTACAAATTGAGTAGGATGCTTATGTGCGGGGAATGGGTAGTATATTCCAGCTGATGTGAAGATAGCTCAACCACAATTCTTGTTTCGGGAGTAATCCTATTAATCAGATCAAACACAGGTATCCCAATGTTACCTCCAAAAAGTACAGGTTTTGCACCTGATTCTAGAATATGGTACAACAGGCTGCTGGTAGTACTTTTACCTTTGGTCCCTGTTATACCTGCAGTTTGTTTACCATAGACTGCTAGAAACAAATCGGTTTGTGAAGTTATGCTTTCGGGGTTGAAATTCACACTCGAATTATTAAGCGAAATTCCCGGTGATTTGATTACAATATCGAATCCGGTCATATCGATAGGATAATCAGTTCCTGACAATGTTTTTATACCACTAGCCTGAATATTGTTTTCACTTATAAAAGCTGATTCATTTTTATCTGCTACTGTAATATCAGTATCTGGAATATTGTCAAGAATATAGCTTAATGTCGATCGTCCTTCACGCCCATAGCCCAGTATCAGAACTTTTTTACCCGCCAGAAGTGTTCTTAAATATTGCTTCATGACAAAGCTTTATTTAAGATGTCCAACTGGTCATTATTCAGGAAATGCTCCATGTGTTCAGTGGAGGCAGTGTTATCTGATAAGGTGTTTTCCAGTTCATTGAATCTCATGGCTAGAAATGGAAGTCTATCCTCTGAAGTGTTCCTGATGATCATTTTCATGGCAGTTTGCACATCGTTAAGCGTACCAACACATTCAAATGGTTTGATGGCTGAAAAGCCGCACAACTCGTCAAAGTAGCCAGTATTTTCAGGGTTATTCAGCATAGTGTTTCCTATTATGTTATCTGCATAATCAATGCCTTTGTAAGCTGCCAGCATGATATGCGTAAAGAGACATTTCGGACAGCTACCACACCATGAATTTGTCTTACTTCCAACATTGCAGCTTTTAAATACTGTATGATACTTTTCAAGCTTGGAGAATATTGAAACAATTTGAAGTTCATTCAAGGGTCTAAGAAAGCTGAAATAGTTGAATTTTCCGCCAATGTATTTTGAATAGTAATCGCGGAAGTTACGCTCAAAATCAATTGACTTGGAATACTGATGATTGATATCAGTATCTGGAATAGTTGACTCATTGGCACTGGATTCATTGGAAAGCGCAATATGCCTGTACCCCGTCAGGGCTGAAGCAAGTAAGGTATAAAAAGCAAGCATGGCCGAAAAAGGAGTATGCCCGTTTAAATAACCTTCATCATTTAACTTAAGTAAAGCCGGATCTATAGATCTGTTTATTATGATAACATCATCCATGGTTAAACCCGATGCTAAAACAGTATCTATAGTCGCACCTCTGGGATTCATTATCAGAGGATGTACCATACTACCTGCACTTTTCAACAACTCAAGGGTAACTGCTGAGTCTTTACCACCTCCAATGGGGATAATATACTCATCGGTAAATGCAGCTAATTCATCTTTAACAAAAGATTTGCCTTCAGTATGAATGGTTACAAAATTTTTCAGAGTAGTATCAATAGAATTAAGATAGAAAAATTCTCCTAATCCATTGAAATATAAATTCTTCCACCACCGAATTTGTTCTTCATCAAGATGCCCTGCCTTTACAACAATCAAAGGAGAACAGGTTGCTTTCCAATAACTGATGAGCTCAATCATGCCAATATGGAAGACTATATTCTCAATTAGAGGGTGGATATTTTCCCTGATTTGGGGAAATTTAGGTAATATTATAGTGGAAGTTGGCCTGAACTCAATTTCATTATTCAGCTGAAACACAAATTCAAAAGTCAGCTCATTGCCTGAAAGTGAGTAACTATAGCTATTGTATGTAAACAAAGGAAAAATTTTCCTTAATCTTTGGTAGCTTTCCTGATTATCGTTTTTAAGTATCAAAATGTGGTATAGAATTTGTAATTCTTATTGCAAACTTTAGTACAAAATTAGTGTTTTTGGTGTTTAATAAGGTAAGAATCACCACTGGTGAAACAGATTGTTAAACTAGCTCAAATATATGGACTATTGTGAGTAACTGCCAACATAGTATTATTCAAAAAACCATGGAACTCTCTAAAATTAAACCCAATACAGGCCGGATACTGATATCGGTTCCTTTCCTTCAGGATTTCTATTTCAAGAAATCTGTAGTGTTGTTGGCCGAACATGGAAATGAGGGTTCTTTTGGCATTATTATTAATAAGCCGGTAGAAGTAAAGCTGAGTGACATTGCTTCAGAATTTGATGGGTTTGATGCACCTGTGTTTCTTGGTGGACCTGTAAAAACAGATAGTCTTTTCTTTATCCATACTCGCCCTGACATCATTGACGAAGGAATTCCAATACTCGATGGTTTATATTGGGGTGGTAACATTGAAACAGTAAAAAGATTAATAAAAGCAGGTGAGTTAGATAAAACTGAAATTCGCTTCTTTATTGGATACTCTGGATGGATTGCCGACCAGCTTGATAAAGAACTGGAAGAAAAGTCATGGGTTGTTTCTCTTACCAATCCTACCCAGGTATTCAAAAGCAATCCTTCTGAGCTTTGGGCACAAACACTTAAAAAACTAGGTAAAGAGTATATGTTCTGGGTGGTTTATCCACCTGATCCATCCTACAATTAATTTATAATATAGGAACTGATTTGATTGATAAAGCCGGTAAGCAATGCCGGCTTTATCAATATGGTATAGAGTAGGCCATAAAGTGCGCCATAGAAATGTGCATCATGCCCTATGTTATCATGTCCTTTTCTTGACATATAAGCTGAATAACCAAGGTAGAGTATTCCGAAAATGAATGCAGGGATATCAAAGGGAATAAAGATAAATCGAATACCTGAAAGCGGACTTATCAGAATGCTTGCAAAAACAACGGCAGATACAGCTCCCGATGCACCTACAGCTGTGTACCATGCATTGTTCTTGTGTTTTCCAAATGAAGGTGTTGCTGATAATAATAAGCCACCTATATAGAGCAGTACATAGAAATACAGTCCTTTACCGGTGCCGAATATCTGCATGAATACATCTTCAACCATCCCTCCAAATGATAGGAGAACAAACATATTGATACCAAGGTGCATCCAATCGGCATGTACTAGACCATGTGTGAAGAAACGGTAATATTGTCTCAAGTGATTAATCCGATAAGGATCAAACAGAAGTTTATCAAAAAGTGAACGGTTGCTGAAAGCCAGAAACGAAATAATCGCTGTAATGGCAATAATAATATAAGTAATCATTATGGCTGGGCAGTATAGTCAATTTCAGAACCAAGAACGCTGTGTGGTATCATATAAACAAGTGTCATTACAATTGCTGCTACCAGAGCCCATCCTTGCTTTTCGCGATTTTTAATCAATTTGTAAATGGCAATACCCCAGAATATAAATGCCACAGCCGTTTTATTATCAGTAAGATCATGCCCAAAAGGCCAGCCAGTCCAATATGCTCCAAAAGCGAATTTCTGTACAATAGGGCCAAGTATTAATCCACCAACCAGCAAAAAGGCAGAAGTGAGCATACTATATTTTAATGTACGATTCCCTTTGGCAATAGCTTCAATGCCTGTTCTCGTCGAATAGAGCATTGCAAGGAACATCAGGAGTATATGGGGTATCAGGATGTATGCCGGTACATCTCCCTTGAAACGTATTCTTACTGGTTTTTCTGTCAATACTACATTGCTGGAACCATCAGTAAGTTCTATGCTGTAATCTATTTTCCCTGCTGGTGGTTGATGCGGTATGGCTGCAATTAGTTTACCACCCTGATGACTCAGAGGTACTTTCGTTAAAGTATCATGACTGCGATATCGTTTGTAAGTAATAGTGCCCTCCAATTTGCCCTTTGGGTCATCAAAGATGATCTCAGCATCATCAGGCCCGCCATAACTGGTCAGAAGTTTATATTTGATTGTTTCACCACCTATTACAATCTTACCGTTAATAGGGTGAGTTGGTCCTGTAAGACGCTGATAAACTACCATCGATAGCGTAACGACAATGGCTGTGATCCAGAAAATGAGATTTTTATATTTCATTGGCTGATTTGATTAAATTCAAAAAATCTTATGCAATAATAGTGAAAGTTTTCGTTATGCCCTTAAACCTCTCTAGCTATAATTAAGTTCAGCAAACTTCAAAATTTGCATGGTAACCTATGTTAAGGGTGGTTCTTTATCAATTTATTTTACCGCAGATTACAATAAATCTCAAATTGGTGTTGATTTTTATTAAAAAAGTTTACCTTTACCCTCTGTTTAAATACCAATATAGGGAGTTTATCCTTTCACTGTTTAAACTATAACTGCTTGTGTATAAGAATGTTCTAATAATATTTTTGTTATTTTCAGTTGGCTTTAAATATACTGCAGCTCAGGAGATGAATGGTTACGTTCATAGTAATTATTCTGGAATTACCGGTGCTCAAATCAATCCAACCTCCATGGTTAATTCAAAATTGTATTTTGATCTTAACCTAATTGGTTTTCATGTCAATGTAGATAACGATTTCATCTATCTGGCTAAAGATGAGTATAAATTTACCAGATTCTTGTCACCTACTGCTGAATATCCAAAACATGGTGAGGATAATCGTATTTATTACGATCACTACAATGAGAAATTAAAAAATGCATTCACACAGGTTAAGATACTTGGTCCTTCTGTCATGTTTTCAAAGAATGACAAGGCTTTTGGCATTTCAACCTCTGTACGTAATATCGTATCAGGTATAGATATACCTTATGAAATAGCCAAATTTGGAGCTGAAGGATTTGATTATACACCCCTGCATAGGATCAGATTTGTTGATAACAAGGATTTTAGGGCTGGTGCCCTCTCTTTTGCAGAAATATCTGCCACTTATGCACAAGTAATATATAAGCAAAACATGGATCATCTAACAGCCGGAATCACTCTGAAAGGATTGTTGGGATTGGGAGGAGCATATTTCCATGTTGATAATGCCGATTACATGCTCCCGAATAGTGACACGTTGATTGTTTACAATCTTAATGGAAAAGCCGGTGTTTCATTGCCCATGGATTATCATACCGGTAAATCAACATTTTCAAACCCTCTCATTTTGGGAACAGGCTTAGGTGTTGATGTTGGACTCACATATCAATTAAAGATGAAAGGCCATACCAACAAGAGATATACTGCGTGTGAACAGCCTTTTGAGGATTATTATTATAAGTTGGGGATTTCACTTCTTGACATCGGGTATATTAAGTTTAAAAAGAATACCAGACAATTAACCATGGAGGATGCCCAAGGAACATGGTATGATTTCACCCATCAAAATATTGAAACTATTGATGTGCTATTCGGGGCAGTAAGTTCAAACTTTGGTGCTGATTCTACTGATTTGGTGAATAACGACGCATTTAAAGTTTTCCTGCCTGCTGCAGCCAGTGTTCAGTTCGATCTAAGAATCAATAAACAGATGTATGTTAATGCCAGTCTCGTTTATCCACTTTTATTCAATGAATACACTATTGCCCGCCCATCACAGTTGTCGGTTACTCCACGCATTGAGCAAGATAATTTCGAACTGGCCCTGCCAATCACTCTTTATAATTTCCGTTATCCACGAGTAGGTTTGAGTGCACGCTTTTCGAAATTTATCATTGGTACCGATAAATTAGGTAGTTTCTTTGGACTAAGCCATTTTACCGGGCTTGATCTTTACTTTATGGTAAAATTACCACTCATTAAGGGTCACTGTTTAGGAAGAAGTAGAGGTCATAATTGTGGGAACCTTGAATTCCGCCAATACCAGCGTAATCAGAAAGAGCTGGAAATAGACTAATATCTTAGAATACCGTGTTGGCCTTAACATCCAGTGCATCACGCAGCCCATTGCCGATAAGCATAAAAGCAAGTACAAGGAGCATGATTGCTATGCCCGGTGTCAATGCCAGCCATGGATTATCAAGTATTATATAGGCGTAATTTTCTTTGACCATTGTTCCCCATGATGGCATGGGTGGTTGGACCCCAATACCCAGGAAACTCAAACCGGCTTCTATTAATATGGCAGAAGCGAAGTTGGCTGCAGAGATCACTATGACCGGACCCATAGCATTAGGAAGGATATGCCGGACTATGATCCTGAAATTACGGTAACCCAATGCTCTGGCTGCTTCTACAAATTCCTTCTCCCGCAGACTGATTATTTGACCTCTTACTACCCGGGCAACTTCAACCCACATTGTTAGACCTACTGCAATAAAAACCTGCCAGAAACCTTTGCCAAGTGCAAATGTGATGGCAATAACCAACAACAAGGTGGGAATTGACCATATCACATTGATGAACCAGATAATCAGATCATCAACCCAACCTCTGAAAAAGCCGGCCAATGAGCCAAGTAAAATCCCAAACACCAGAGAAATAAGAACAGATATGAAACCAACAGATAAGCTGACTCTTGTGCCTATCATCAGCTGGCTCAATACATCCCTTCCAAAACGATCTGTTCCCAATAGATAAAATCTCTTTATCAAGTGATCTTCTTCTGCTCTTAGAATCATTGCTTCGTTTGATTCAGTTATCTGATTCCCTTCAATATCCGTCAGGACGTTGTTGCCCGATGTAATCTGATTGGTATCAGGCAAGGCATAAATAACATCTGCCAGTTGATAGGTGTAACTTAGTTGAGATGTATTGCCAGGTTCATCAGGCAGACTAACAACGACTCTATTGTTGACGAAACGATAATTGCCTATTGGCAGATAAGTATAATCTGATTTCCTCCCATAAAGGAGCGTTGTAACCCATGATTGTTTAATTGGTGCGGCATTATTCCTGATCTTCAACATTAGCGTAGAAAATCCTGGTTTTCTTGCAGCTATTTCCAGATGTTGCTCATTGGCAAATGGAGAATGATCAGGTGTAATCAGGTAACCCGCAATGGCAATAAAAACAGCTATTGCAATAGCCCATAAGCTAACAACGGCTGTTTTATTGCGCAGTAATGCTGCCCTGGCTTTTGATGTTAATGAACCCTGCGAAATATTCTTTATTTTGAACAAGCAATAGTTATTTGATTGGCAATGATTAGGTTTAGCTGTTAATCTCTTGTGAGAACTTTTAATATCACAAATCTACTAAAAACATTAAGGATGCCGATTCAAAAATGTCGATTAAAAATTTTTTCTATGTCAAACAAATGTATTACTTTTGCACCACTAAAACGGTGAGTATAGCTCAGTTGGTTAGAGCATCAGATTGTGGTTCTGAGGGTCGTGGGTTCGAATCCCATTATTCACCCGCTAAAATGCCGGTCATTCGACCGGCATTTTCTTTTACCATTCATTTCCCTTACATTAAGTATTAATTGAATCAATTCAATTAATTGATCAAATAATGATCCGTTTTTAGTTTAAGCGTTGTTTAAGCGTCTTTTAAGCGTTATTTAAGCGTCTTTTATCGGATAAACAACGCTTAGTAATTGTGTAAATTACGCTTACTGGAAAAACAGCTCAATAATAGATCGTTAAGTTTTATTACACTTAATTCCTGGATGATTCAAATAGTTGAATTATCCCTACTATTTAGGATTAGTTGATTATTCCGGGAAAATTGGCAGGCTATTCGAATAATTGAAGTATCTCCTCCCGACTCATCCCTGAAATGGCAGCCTGTGGCTTGATAAATGCATCAGCCAATGCTTTCTTTCTCTGCTGCAGGTTGAGTATTTTTTCTTCTATGGAGTCTTTGGTTATAAAGCGGTAGACAAAAACATTCTTGAATTGACCAATACGGTGAGCCCTGTTTACGGCCTGCATTTCTGCAGCAGGATTCCACCATGGATCAAGTATAAAAACGTAATCGGCCTCCGTAAGGTTAAGCCCTATTCCACCGGCTTTGAGGGAGATAAGGAATATGCCGGTGTGGTGATTGTTTTTAAATTCAGTAATTACTTTACCGCGGTTGGTGGTCGATCCTGTGAGCAATGAGTAATCGAAACCTCTGGATTTACAATACTCTTCAAAAATACTCAAATGCTTGACAAAGGAGGAAAAGATCAGCACACGATGCTTCTCTGCAACAATTGTTTCAAGTTTACCTGTCACTTCTTCAAATTTGCCGCTTTCAACCATACTTTTGGAGTCGATCATCCTGGGGTGATTGGCAATCTGTCGCAGTTGCATCAGTGCTTTTAATACCATAACCGGAGTTGCACTAGTGTTCCCTTTCTCCAATTGTTCAAAAACAAGATTACGTACTTTGGATTTCTCCGACTCATATAGGGTAGTTTGCTCTTCACTCATAGTGCAGTAACGAATAGTTTCAGTGAGATCGGGTAATTCAGGCGCTACTGATTCTTTAGTCCTTCTGAGTATAAAGGGTTCTATCATCGACAATAAACGCAATGATTGTTGTCCGGTAGGATCTTTTGCCAACGGTGTCGCATAATATGAATTAAACACTGCAAGGCTGCCTAATAGACCGGGATTCACAAAGTTCATCTGTGACCATAAATCTGTCAGACTATTTTCAACCGGCGTTCCTGTGAGTGCATACTTAAACTTGCTTTTAATTGCAAAGACCGCCTGGGCCGTTTTTGAGGACGGATTCTTTACCTGTTGGCTTTCATCAAGTATTATGTAGGTAAAAGTGTATTTTGAAAGAAATTCTATATCGTTTCTCAGTGTACCGTATGTTGTAAGCAGCAGATGGTACTTTTTGAACTGGTTTACTGACTGTTTTCTGCCGGCACCAGTATAGATTAAAACCTTCAAGTGAGGTGCAAATCGCTCAATTTCATTTACCCAGTTATGAATCAGGGAAGCCGGCATAATCAATAAACTGCAAGGACTGCTTTCTGGCATAACTATCTCTGCGGTTTTTACTGAATTAGTTGCAGTTGGATGAGGCTCATGGAACAAGTCCAGCTGTAGCTTGTCATTTTTATCAGAGTGTTTTTTTCTTTTAATATCAACTGCCGGGAGATTAATTTCAGGTATCTGGCTCTTTTTATAAAATGATGCAAGCAGTGCAATTGTCTGCACTGTTTTACCAAGCCCCATATCATCGGCCAGAATGCCTCCGAATCCAAGTTCACCGATCCTTACAAGCCATTGAAATCCAAATACCTGGTATGGACGTAGAATAACATTCTCAAGTTCAGGCAGAATTGGTTCTGTTCCAGTGGCAGTTTGCTCAAAATTTGTTGCTTGCTCTGAATCAAAAATGTTCAGAATCCTATAGTGGTGTTTTTGTAACCTGAGGTTTTGCTTATCGATTACTCCGTGAATAAACAATTCCCTGTATTTCTCAAACCAAGGAATAGGAAGAAGAAAAACCCTGCCATCAGGTAATTCAAATTCCCGTTTTGAGTGCAACAGATGATTTCTGAATTTGGTAAAGGGAATCTCATAATCCCCTGCTTTCACTATAATATGAAGATCAAACCAGTCATTGTCAGTAATCAGTTGATATTTTATCTCACTCGTTTCAAGGCAATATTGTTTGGATGAATCCTGACTTATGATAAACCCTTTTTCAACCAGAGATTGGCGGTTATTAATCAACCATTCAAGCAATAAATAGGGCTCATTGTCATTTTCCTTTGATTGAATCCTGAAACAATTTTCAAAGGGAGTTAATCCATACGATTTTAAAACTTCCTTTTGTGCATCTTCCCACAGCTTTTCTCTCTTTGATCGGTAAAAGGTAAATCCCTCCTCATCAGCAGTAAGATCCGTAAAGTTTTTTTGAGGATTGTTAGGCAGGATTGCCTTTTCTCCATAGAAGAATTTCAACATTAAGCAGGGATTGCCTTGCCAATCTATATCATAAGCGAGTCCGGCTTTTGGTATAATATCAATGTCTTTGACCTTGAATCCTGTTGCCTTTATTTCTGAAGTATTTACGATTTTCCTTATAAATGAGCTGAAATATTTATTCTCCATGTGCTTGGGAATCTCTATAAATTCCTTGTTCAAAAATGGAGTAAGCAATTTGCCGTTAATTTTCTTGTCAAAGGATATTAATCGGTTCTTATAAATCAAGTGACAAGGCTGGTAGGTCAATATATTGCATGAGGGATCGCGAAGATCAATCTTATGTTTGCCTACTGCCGTTTCCAATACATACACAGTTCCTGTGTCTGTACGATCAAATTTCAGTATAATGGCAGCTTTCTCCGATACTATTTTAATCTTATCAGTATCATAGAGATGAGGCATTCCGGCAGCGTCATATAGCGAGATATTGTACCGATTGATCAGTTCAATAATCTCCGCTAATTTCTGATGAAAAAAAGGTTTAACAACTTCTTCAACAAGATTGCCCTTCTGCTCGAAGAACACCTTTGGGCTAACATCTTTCTTGGAGAATCTGGCAACTAGAGAGGAAGATTCCAGTTCCTGAGATAAGTGATACAGTTCAATGGCACCTGCAGGTGGATCCTGCAATGATAAGTAGTTGAGTGAAGTTATTCTTTCAACAGGAGAGATGTATTTTGTTTCAGAAGGGATATAGAGGTAAGGCTGGATAGTAAATCCAATAAAATCAGCTTGCTTTAATATTGCAACAATTCTAGTTTCCGGTAACATAAAGAATCTATAAAACTTGTAAAGGTAAATAAAGATTAGATGAGGAATGGAACAGTTTAAGTAAATGCCGATGAATTACCGTGAAAACGAAAGAGATTGAGCTGCGGATTTGCCTAATTGAATCGGATGTTTATGGAGAATCCCCTAGATCTGAATGTGGGTGAGTCTAATACCACAACAAAAGAGACAGAAATATTTTCTGTCTCTTTACATCAGGTTGAAGTGTCATCAGGCTACAAAAAATGCCTTTTGAGAAAATTATATTTAGAAATGCCAGGGAGATTTACCCTCGTCAATCTCTTTCTGAGTAACCCAATATTGGTCAATTACCTTTGTCTCTTTCTGGTCCCAATATGCCGGTGACACTAATTGTCCATCAGGTGTTTTGAGACTCATCTCGTAAACGGCAATAACCGGATTGAAAACAAGATCAGTAACACCAACAGTGCATTTCTCAACACCCTCAGCATCTAATTGGCAATCAGTAATAACTACAAAGCCGTTGAAGGTTAATAAATTCTTAAGGAAGTCGCAGCGTTGAGGGGTTGTACCCTTTTCAATTACTGTACAACGGGTTCCGTTGATTTCTTCTACTATATGTTTTGCTTGGAGTGGCATAGATTATCAAGTATTAAAAAATACCAACTGTTAGGTTATTGATCCATTCATAAACCTGGCTCCAGAAACCAAGAATAAATATACCTAGAGCACTAAGGATTAATCCTGCACGTGTTGGGAAATCACTTTTGAAAGTTGAAATTGGGGTGTCGCTTTTGTTGATGAACATTGCCTTTACTACCAATAAATAGTAATAAAGTGAAATGGTTGCATTTAAGATAGCAATGAATACCAGCCAATATAGACCTGCTGATGCAGCGGAGGTAAATAGGAAGAACTTACCGAAGAAACCTGCAACAGGAGGAATACCTGCTAATGAAAATACTGACAGCATCATCAATAAACTAAGCTTGGGATTGGTTTTATATAGTCCATTATAGTCATCCATTGAAAGTTTGCCTGAAGCATTTTCGATGGCTGAAACCACTCCGAATGCACCGAGATTGGAGAATATATAGGTAAGAATAAAGTAAATCACTGAGGTCATACCTATTTTCGATCCAACCATGATACCGAGTAGGATAAAACCTGCCTGTGCGATGGAAGAGAAAGCAAGAAAACGTTTCATGTTCTTCTGCCTGAGTGCAAACAGGTTACCAACGATCATAGTTGCTATTGACAGCGTGTAAAGAATATCACGCCAAACATCCATCACACCAAAGAACACTTTAAATAGGATAAGCATAAGAACAAATGATGCTGCTCCTTTGGAAATCACTGATAAATAGGAGGTAACATTGGTTGGTGCCCCTTCATAAACATCGGCAGTCCATAATTGAAATGGAACCAATGATATTTTAAAAGCCATACCTGATATAAAGAAAATCAGAGCAAAAATTTGTAACGGGGAATCTGTGATACTAAAAGCAACATCACTGAACATAATAGAACCGGTTGTTCCATAAATTAATGACAATCCAAAAAGCAGAATTCCTGATGAGAGGGCTGATGAAAGTATATACTTAACCCCGGCTTCAGCTGATTTGGTTCTGTGGTGCATATAAGCTGCCAGTGCCGCAATTGGAATAGAAGCGGTTTCAAGGCCTAAGTAGAACATCAGGAAGTCGCCTGCAGAGATCATGAAGTACATTCCAACAAGTGTTGAGAACATGATCACGAAGTATTCACTCATCTTTTCCTTGTTTTCAGGTTTGATCAACCAACTGTATGACTGAAGGAGGATGATCAGGACCCCGATATTCAGCACATTCTTCATCATAACCAGTAATGGTGTTGAATGGAACATGCCACCGAAAAGGATGCCTCCACTTGCAGGCAGGAATCCAACAATGGTATGTATTATGAATAATACTACAGCTATTGGTATTATGTGCCTTTTACTGGCAGGTTTCAGTGCCAGATCAATAATTAGCAGGACGAGGGCGATTATTACCAGCACCAGTTCATGCCTCATGATTAAAAAGTCGTAGATGTTCATACTGTTATTCTGTATTTCTTAAAACCCTGTGTGGTTGTTTCTTTTAATAAAAGCTAATTCCTTAATTCCTCAAATCACAAATTAGAATATACTTACAAACGATGAAGTAGCCATGGATAACTTGGTAACTATAGGAGCAAGGCTAACATTGATCATATCACTAAGCCATAATGGGGCTATACCGATAGCAGCAATGCAAACGAGTAATGTAATGGTCGATAATTTTTCAAACCATCTGGCATCGGTTAAATGATTGAAATGATCATTCTTAATTGGGCCGTATAATAAAGAAGCGACCACTCTTAAGATATAAACTGCCGTAATTACAATACTTGCAGCAGCCATGATAGTGAGAATCCGATGGAATGTATCAGTATGCTGGAAAGAACCGATGAAAATGGTCATTTCAGCAACGAAACCACTTAATCCCGGAAGACCTAGAGAAGCAAGACCGGCAATAACATAAACTACTGAGAGGAAAGGCATAACTTTCATCAAGCCACCCATTTCATTGATTAAACGGGTATGCGTACGACCGTAGATCATGCCAATCAATGCAAAGAAAAGGGCTGTCATTAAACCGTGTGAAATCATCTGGATAACTGCTCCGTTCAATGCCGTTTGATTCATCATCAGAATAGCAAACAATACCAAACCACAGTGACTAACTGAAGAGTATGCATTGATGTACTTTAGGTCTTTCTGGAAGATTGCACCAAAAGCACCATAAACAACTGAAGTACCGGTAAGAAGAAGGAATATCCAGGCTTGTTCCTGCGCAGCATCAGGCATTAAAAAGATAGCTACCCTGAATGCACCGTAACCTCCCAATTTCATCAGTACACCTGCATGAAGCATTGATACGGCAGTAGGAGCGGAGGCATGACCGTCGGGCGACCAAGTGTGGAATGGGAATAATGCGCCTAGAATTCCGAATCCAATAAAAGTGAATGGGAAAAGAAAGCGCTGCATCTCAATTGGAATAGTATGTTTTGAAATCTCCAATAGATTCCATGTAAGAGGGGTGCCATCGGGAGAAGAAAAGAAATAAATACCCAGTAATCCTACCATCAGAAGCGCGGAACCTCCCATGAGCATGAGGGTAAGCTTCATTGCTGAATACTCCTTTGGTCCTGATCCCCAGATACCAATGAGAAGGTACATCGGGATAACGGCTAATTCATAGAAAAGGAGCATTGTGAAGAGGTCAATGGAGATGAAGAACCCGAAAACCCCTGAAGCAAGTAATATCAATGAGATAAAGAATTCTTTTGACAGGTATTCAATTTCCCATGAAGCGAAGATACCTGCAAAGACTACAACTGCAGTCAGTGCTATCATTGCAACAGAAATTCCATCTACACCAATGGCATAATGAATATTTAAGCTCGGGAACCACAGAGCATCATAGGTAAACAGCATTTCAGCAGTGTTACCGGCAGCTCTTTCCGTTAAATAAGAATATACCAGGAACGCAGCCAGTACTAGTTGGATTCCCATCCCAATGGCAGCAACCAAGCGGGTTTGCTTCATGGATTTTGAAAATCCAATGGCCAGCATCGTTAAAACCGGGATCAAAACAAACAGAGATAATATATTCATATCAGATTCCTTTCCTTAAACCATTGAGAATTATTGAATAATTTACTGTTACCATATAAAGACAAATATGATAACCAAAGCAACTGCTCCAGTAATGAAAACATACCCATACTGCTGTACTCTTCCACTTTGGAATCCCTTGATAAGGTATGATGCCTTTTCAATACTATAGCCAATGAGGTTCATTGTGCCGTCAACAATATTGCGGTCAAACCATGCTACAGGCTCAGATATATAGCGGAAGATTATTTTATGTGTAACAAACAGGTAGAGTTCATCCATATAAAACTTGTGGTATGCGCCCCTGTAGAAAGCACCGAATGCTACAGCTACTTTTTCCGGAACAAGTGATTCCTTGCGATACATGACATACGCAATAAGAATACCTGCAATACCAATTAGCACAGAAGGAATCGCTACACTGTAATTAATATGTGCTTCAAATGGTAATCCATCAGAAGTAACTAATTCGTTGAATGGCAAGAAGCCTGAGAAAGCAGCTCCAAATGCAAGAATCATTAAGGGTATGGTCATTACTAACGGTGATTCATGCGGTGTATGATGGTAATGAGTGGCCTTTCCCCAGAAAACATTGAAATACAGACGGAACATATAGAATGCGGTTATTCCGGCAACAAGATATTCAATGGCAAATAAGGCAGGATTGGCGTGCAATGCCGCGGCAAGAATCTCATCTTTACTGAAGAATCCTGAAAGTGGAGGTATTCCGGCAATTGTCAAGCAGCCAATAAGGAATGTGAGATGCGTTATAGGTAAGTATTTACGCAGGTTTCCCATTTCACGCATATCATTCGTATGAACAGAGTGAATGATTGCACCAGCACCTAAAAACAACAGGGCTTTAAACATGGCGTGTGTGAAAAGATGCCAGTTTGATGCCATAAAACCTAGTCCGTCATGTCCACCATACCCTGAAACACCAAGTGCCAGCATCATATAACCTATCTGCGACATGGTTGAATAAGCAAGCACACGCTTTATATCATTTTGGGTACAAGCAATTATAGCAGCGAACAAGGAACTTATTCCTCCTACCCAAGCTACTATCATAAGTGCATCAGGTGCTGCCATTGAATACAATGGGAAGAGTCGGGCAACCAGATATACACCGGCTACAACCATTGTAGCAGCATGAATAAGTGCGGATACTGGCGTGGGACCTTCCATAGCATCGGGTAACCAGATATGCAGAGGGAACATAGCCGATTTACCGGCACCTCCCATAAATACCAATGTCAATGCCCATGTCAATGTGCTCATACCAAGAAAGGTAGCTCCACCGATATGACTTAACGCAGGACTATCAGAACTAACAAGTGTCTGGAAGTCGAAAGTATTGGTCATAAAGGAAAGCATGAGTATTCCAACAAGGAAGCCTAAATCGGCGAAACGGGTAACAATAAACGCTTTCTTTGATGCTGATACTGCACTGGGCTTAGTATAATAGAAGCCGATGAGCAGGTAAGATGATACTCCTACAAGTTCCCAGAAGATATACATCTGGAATATATTGGTAGCAAGAACAAGCCCCAACATGGAGAAACTGAATAAAGAAAGGAATGCAAAGAACCGTGCAAAGCCTTTTTCACCTTTCATGTAACCAAGACTGTAGATATGAACCATCAATGATACAGTTGAAATGACAACGAGCATCATAACAGATATTGGATCAAGCAACACTCCAAGGTTAATTGTAAGATATTCAGTTAAATGAAGCCAGTCAAGTTCAAATACTTTTATAGAAGTATAACCGGTTCCAGCAACATGGTCAGTCCAGAAATAGCTTATGGCAGTCATGTATGACAAAACTGCAACTATTAAAAGACCGGCTGTGCCTATCAGACCGGAAACCGATGGTTTAAACTTATGACCTGTTAACCCGATCAACAGAAAAATGAACAAGGGTATCAGGGGAATCAGCAGTGTATAGGAATATGCGTTCATAGATATTGATATGGCGTTATTTATATCCTAGTATTTCATTTGATTTACCTTATCAACCTCTATAGACTTGAAGTTTCTATAGATGTTGATGATTATGGCGATTGCAACGGCGGCTTCCGCAGCAGCAACAGCTATTATGATAAGGGTAAAAAAGTGTCCCTGCAGGTTGTTAGGATACAGGTAATGGTTGAATGCAACGAAATTAATGTTGACTGAATTGAGAATCAACTCAATTGACATCAGCATAGTAATCAGATTTCGTCTTGTGAGGAATCCAAAGATCCCTGTAAAGAACATAAGAGTACTTAATATCAGGAAGAATTCTAAGGGTATATTTCCAGTCATGGTGTATATTATTTTTCCGGATTTTCATCGGTTGATTTAACATTAGAGGCAAGACTTTCCTTTCGGGCAACTATGATAGAGCCTATCATTGCTGCGAGCAGTAGTATCGAGATTACCTCAAAAGGAAGCGCATAACCATTTTCACCATAGGATACCAATTGACGTCCAACATTTTGTACATCAGGAGATATGGCTGGTTCAGTACTAGCAGTGAATTGGTGATTCAGCAACAGGATTATGGTCAGCAGTGCACCGGCCACTGCAGTGAGTGCAGAAAGTAAACTTTCTCTCAAGCCAGCCAGTTTTGCTTTCTCACTAATATGACTGGTAAGGAGAATTGAAAAGATCATTAGCACAATAATACCACCTGCATATACGGTTAGTTGAACTGCTGCAAGGAAGTTATAGTTGAGCATGAAATACAAACCTGCTGTGCTAACCAACACGAACAGGAGGTATACGGCAGCACGTAATATTCTACGGGTAGTCACAGTGAGTACCGAGAATAATAAGATTGAGCCGGCAAACAGATAAAACAATATGTTACTGTCCATTATAATAGATTGTGGTTGTTCTTATTAATTTATTCTTTAACGCCTTCCATAATTTTCGAACCTGGCTTATTAAGCACTTTTGTAAGTTCTGCACGATTCCATACAGCATGTTCAAATGTTTGGTCCATTTCTATAGCGGAAGAAGGACATGCCCTTATGCATAAATTGCAGAATGTGCACATGCCAAGATGATAAATATGCTGGTCAATGGCCCTTTTCTTCTTTCCTTCTTCAGTGATAATAGATTTAGTAATAATTTCAATGGAGCCATTGGGACAAGCCAATTCACAGAGACCGCAACCAGTGCATCTATGTTCATTCTTCTCGTCGTGTGGCATAATTACTTCACCACGAAATCGTTCGGCTAATTTAAGTGTAGCCCTATTTTCAGGATATTCCTGTGTTACATTGTTCCAGGGTGTGAAGAAATAACGGGCGGTGACTTTCATACCTGTCAACAAAGTGATGAATCCACCAAAGATCTCCCCGAAATATTTTATAATCGACCTCATATTGATAAACAGTTTAGAAATGAAGACCAAATAATACCACCAGAGTCATAAGAATGATATTCATCAGGTTTATTGGCAATAAATATTTCCATTCAAGATTCAGGATATGGTCAACCCTCAAACGTGGGAAAGTCCATTTAAACCACATCATCAGAAATATTACGGCAAAAACTTTTAAGAAGAACCAAACTAGTCCGGGAATGAAATCCATGACACCGTTAAAAGCTTCGAATTGACCGAAATGCAAAGGCATCCATCCTCCAAGGAAAACTACGGTTGCCATTGCTGCTACAATGAACATGTTTATGTATTCAGCCAGGAAGAAGAAGGCAAACTTAATACCTGAATATTCAGTATGGAAGCCTGCTGTTAATTCTGATTCTGCTTCCGCAAGGTCAAAAGGTCCACGGTTTGTTTCAGCAGTACCAGCAATTATAAAAACAATAAATGCGATTACTGCAGGAACATGACCTCTGAATATGAACCATAGATCGCGTTGTCCTTCAATGATACCTGAAATCTGCATGGTGCCGGCAAAAATGATCATAGTTATAAGAGCTAATCCAACGGATAGTTCATAACTTACAATCTGCGCACCTGAGCGCATAGCACCTATTAAAGAGTATTTATTGTTGGAACTCCAACCGGCTAGCAATACACCGATTACACTTATCGAAGATACGGCAGTTACAAAGAAGACTCCAATATCAAAATCAAATGCCGCAAGTCCCGGAGCAAACGGTACAACAGAGATTGCCATAAAGGAAGCTATGATCACGATAAACGGTGCCAGGTTATAAAGAAACACATCAGCGCGCTTAGGTGTGATTAGCTCTTTCATCAGTAACTTGATAAAGTCGGCAATGGTTTGCAGAAGCCCCCATGGGCCGACTCGCATAGGTCCCAATCGCTGTTGAAAAGCTGCACATACCTTTCGCTCAGCATAAACGAGGAATAGTCCGAATAATGCGACGAAGAGTAAGTAAGCAACACCTACTATCAGCCATTCAATGGCCAGCGTGGCAGTCGGATTAAGACTGGCAGCCAGAGCATCGTGAATTGACTTTGTTAACGGGGTAAAATCGTAAATATTAAAGGCCATCGTACTATTGTTCAGTAGTTTGAATCATTATACTATTATCGGTCAATATCTGGAATTACAAGGTCGAATGTGCCCATGATGGCAACCAGGTCGGCAATTTTCCATCCTTTGGCAATATTGTTAATTGCAAAGAGATTTGAGAAGCCAGGGGAGCGGAACTTCATGCGATATGGATTCTTCTTACCATCAGATATGATATAGACACCAAATTCACCACGGCCAGTTTCCACTCTCTGGTAATATTCACCCTCGGGTAATTTAGTTACACCCTTCATTTTTACAGCATAATCACCTTCCGGAATGTTATCAATCAATTGTTCAATGATATTCATTGATTCAAACATTTCAAGAATTCGTAAGTGATAACGGGTAAAGGTATCTCCATCAGTGCCCATTATCTCATTGAATTTTATATACGGATAAGCGCTGTATGGTTGTTTTTTACGAATGTCGCATGAGAATCCTGATGCTCTGGCGGAAGGACCTGTAACACCGTAGGCTATAGCTTCCTCTTTGGTGAGGATACCCACGCCTTTAGTACGTTCCTGGAATATTACATTGCCTGTAAGTAGTCTTTCGTATTCAGGAAGTTTTTTTCTGAATTTTTTAATGAATGCCTTAACGTCACGCTGGAAGTTAGGATGTATGTCAAACATAACTCCTCCGGGTACACTGTAATTTAATGTAAGACGGGCACCGCATGTTTCTTCAAAAATATCAAGTATGTCCTCACGGTCACGCAGTCCGTAGAAGAAGGTAGTTAAAGCTCCCATGTCCATTCCGAAAGCACACCACCATAACTGATGTGAAGCAATACGTTGCAGTTCATCAAAGATGGTACGAATATACTTTGCTCTTTCAGGAACTTCCACTTGCAAACCCTTTTCAACGCAAAGGCTCACAGCCTCATTATTCATGTGGGCTGCAAGGTAATCCATGCGGTCAGTTAAATGGGGAATCTGAATATAGCTCAGACTTTCAGTCATCTTTTCAATCCCACTGTGGATATATCCTATATGAGGTTGAACGTTAAGTACTTTTTCTCCTTCAAGCTGCACCAACAGGCGAAGAACACCATGTGTACTGGGGTGCTGCGGTCCCATATTAACAAGATAATCATCTGTTTTTATCTCGTCGGATGTGAGTAATATTTCTTTATATTCTGCCATGGCTATCGTGATACAACGTGAATGTCATCCTTGAAGTCTTTACGAAGCGGGTAACCCCAGGTTTCATCAAGAAACAGTCTGCGTGGTTCCGGATGGTTTCTAAATCTAATGCCAAGTAAATCAAACACCTCATTTTCATGAGGTTCAGCTGTTGGCCAGATGTCAGTAACTGAATCAATTTCCGGATTTACCCTGTCGGCTGTCTTTACTTTAACTACCAGAATATGTTGGTGTGTTGTTGACTCAAGATGATAAATAACCTGCAAGTGATCTTCAAAATCTGCACCGGTTAGGCAGAATAAATAATCAAAATACATTTCAGGGTTATTCTTTAACTGCAGCATAAAAGTGTGCAGGTTTTCTCTTGGGATAAAAGTTTCAACATACTCAAAGCCCATTTTTATCTGGGCTTCAGGCAGCAGACTACTGATAGATTGAATAAGCGAATCATTTGTCATAGCGGTTCAATTAAGGCTTATTCTATTTAGTATTAATTTTTTTCTTTGAAAAGTAGCGTTCATGCTTGATCTTCTTCTGTAGTTGCATCAATCCGAAAAGGAACGCTTCAGGACGTGGAGGGCAACCCGGAATATACACATCTACAGGTATAACGTGATCAGCACCTTTGACAATTGAGTAACTGTTATAGTAAAATGGACCTCCTGAAACAGCACATGCACCCATAGCAATAACATACTTTGGATCAGCCATCTGGTCATACAGTCGCTTCAATACCGGAGCCATTTTATAGTTAATGGATCCGCTAATAACGATCATGTCTGCCTGGCGTGGAGTAGCACGTGCCACCTCCATACCGAATCTTGAAAAGTCATGACGTGAAGCGCCAACAGCCATAAATTCAATAGCACAACAACGTGTACCAAAAGTCAAGGGCCATAATGAATTTGAACGTGCCCAGTTTAGAAGATCATCAAGCTTGGTCAGTATAATGCTGCCACCTTCATGATTCTCTATTATTGGATAATCATTTCCTATTTTTTCTTTCATGCCTATATGTTCAAGCTATTATTGAATTCAGGTTTGTTTCTATTCCCACTTCAATGCGTGTTTCTTCCAGCCATAGAGTAGTCCAAGACCCAGAACTGAGAAGAAAATGAGAATTTCTATAAAGGCAGTCATACCTGCTTCTCTGACTATAGTAGCCCATGGGAAAATGAATACTGTTTCAACATCGAAGATGAGGAAGATAATAGCGAAGAGATAATAACCAACTGTGTACTGAAGCCATGAACCACCTATGGTTTCAATACCACATTCATATGGTTCGAATTTCAGGGGATTGTAAGAACTTGGTGGTACAAAGGTTGAAAACAGGATAGCGCCTCCAACAAGGACGACTGCTACGATGAAAAACAATACAAGTGATTGACTGTCCATATATATACAAGTATCTACATTTATCAGTGCGCAAAAGTAGAAAAATGTACTTATGTATTTGCATAACTTTGTGCATGAAGCCTCAATTTAGAACGATTTTAATTAATGCATGTAATTAAACCTAGAATACAAAGAGGACAGGGTGTTGAATATGTTAAAGATTTCTTAAATTGTAAAATCAGCTTTTGTTAATTGTATTTTTGTACAGTAAATAATATCATACAATGAGTGGCACTGTAAAACGCATCTATTCCATAATACTTTTGATGGTATTCCTACTACCATCAACCGGAATAATGATGTACGTTCATCAGTGTAACATGAGTAATAGTATTCTGGTAGATATTGAGGCACAAAAACCTTGCTGTACTAGAGTCGTAGCAAGTGAAAACTCTGAGCACGATCTGTTGTGCAGTCATTCAAACCAGACCAATGACCTGCTTCAGACTACAGTTTCTGCACTTCCTTGTTGTGATGATTCTCAGGTTTACGTTAAATTGGGAGTTCATTTACTAACTCAAACTGTTAAGGTTTTTAATGCAGATTTTCCACTCTTTATAAGTAATATATCACATCAATTCAATTTTACCGAAATTGATAGGGGAAATAGAATTGCTTCTAACCAATACAATTATCCACCTGGAGAACTTTCCTTTATTATGTTCTCTTCACTCAGACTTTGATTCATTACTGTTCTTATAAATTACAGCCATTGAACACCATGGCTGCTTTGATTGTATTACTAAATCTATAATTACAGTAAAATGAAAAGTCTAACAGCACTAATTTTAATTCTTATATCTGGCGTCCAAATCCTCAGCGCACAAGAACCACTTAATGGTTTTGTTTATGAGTTGGATGCCAACAATAAACGAATACCCCTTCCTTTTGCCAATATTTACTGGGAAGGAACTTCCAAAGGAACTGTTGCTGATGAATCAGGTAGCTTCACTATTAAGCCGGTTGATAATTCAAATAAAATAATTGCAAGTTTTATTGGATTTGCCAATGATACTGTTGCAGTAAACGGGCAAGCTAGGATTGAATTGGTACTGCTTAAAGGTACTGAACTTGCACAGGTGGAAGTAAAGGAAAAGCTTGATGGCAGTTATATATCGAAGCTCAAGTCTATAAAGACTGAAGTGATAACAACAGCTGGTTTACAGAAACTTGCTTGCTGCAATCTTTCTGAAAGTTTTGAAAATAATGCAACTGTTGATGTGGGATTTTCTGACGCAGTAACCGGAGCCCGGCAAATTCAGATGCTCGGTTTGGCCGGTGTATACAGTCAGTTAATGGTTGAGAACATACCTTTTACACGTGGATTGGGATCTGCCTTCGGATTAACCTATATCCCTGGTACCTGGATGGAATCCATCCAAATATCAAAAGGTACATCCTCAGTTATTAACGGTTATGAATCAACCACAGGGCAGATCAATACAGAAATGAGAAAACCCTGGAATACCGATAAGTTCTTTCTAAATGCCTATCTTAATAACGAAGGACGCTATGAATTAAATGCTCATGGTTCTGCCAAACTTAATGACAAACTCAATACACTCGTTCTGGCACATGCTTCTCAGCAAATACTGAAAACAGATATGAACCATGATGGCTTTCTCGATCTGCCTTTATCAACACAGATCAATCTGTCAAATCGTTGGAGTTATGAGAAGGCAGGTGTTACCGAGAGTAAATTCGGCATCAACTTTCTGCAAGATCAGCGTACCGGTGGACAATTGCTTGACCACAAAACAGATGAAGCAATTGCGAATGGCAGATATGTTATGGAAGTAACAACACGTCGTGCACAGGTATATGATAAAACAGGTTTCATGTTTAAAGATAAGCCCAATACCAGTATTGGTTTGATCTTCAGTGGACTTTATCATGAACAGGAGAGCATGTTTGGCTTGACAGAGTACAATGCACGTCAATTGGGTTTCTATGGAAATGCTATCTTTCAATCAGGTTCATTAGTACATGTGTATAGCACAGGATTTAGCTGGATGTATGATGACTATGATGAACAATATGCTGATAGCAGTTTCTCAAGAGTTGAGTCTGTTCCTGGAATATTTGCTCAATATACCTTCACTCCAAATGAGAAGATGAACCTTATTGCAGGTTTGCGTGCCGATCATCATAATCTACATGGCACAATGATAACCCCGCGGGTACATTTTAAAGTAAATCTATTGGAACATACAATACTTAGAGCTTCAGCAGGGAAAGGTTACCGCAGTCCTTCTATCCTTGCTGAGAATACCGGTTTATTGGTCAGTTCCAGACAACTGGTTTTCCGTGAAGATTTTGAACTAGAAGAAGCCTGGAATTATGGTGTCAACGTTACACAGGAATTTCAGTTAAATGAAAAGCGAAAAGCTACATTAACTGTCGATTTCTACAGGACAGACTTTCTCAACCAGATAATTGTTGATCTTGATGAGGCTTTTAATAAGGTGGTATTTTATAACCTGAATGGGAAGTCTTATTCAAACAGTTTCCAGGTAGACTTGTCAGCCAACTTATTTGAAAGGTTTGATATTACAGCAGCCTATCGTTTGAATGATACCAGAGTGACTACAGCCGGTGAATTACGTGAAAGACCGCTTGTTAGTCGTCACAAAGGTTTGTTTACCATGTCGTATGCCACCAGATTTGACAAATGGAAATTTGACTTTACCAGTCAGTATAATGGTAGTACAAGATTGCCTCTAGGAATAGCACTTCATCATGCTGAACCAGGTCAGTCATATTCGCCTGATTACATAACGATTCATAGTCAGATTACACGTAAATTCAAAAAATGGGATGCTTATATCGGTGCAGAGAATTTGACAAATTACAAACAGGAGCATCCTGTTCTTGGTTACGAAGCACCATTTGCTGAAGGATTTGATGCTGGGATGATCTGGGGACCTGTATTAGGCAGAATGTTCTATGGTGGTGTGAGGTTTACAATTCCTCATGATTAATAGTTTTGGTTGCCGGTGGTATACATCAATAAGTTCCTCCATAGTTCTGTAATATAATAATGAATGGTAGTCGATTGATGAATTTAGAAATTAGAAACAACTTAAAATAATTGATAAAACCAATAAACAATGAAAAATCTTAAGATAATTGCAGCAGCTTTCGTAATGTTATTTATAACAGGAAGTATAACTGCACAAACAGCCAAAACAAGTGAAGTAGACATAAAAGTGTCTTCACAATGTTCTATGTGTAAAGAAACAATTGAGGGGGCTTTAGCATTTGAAAAAGGAGTGACAAAATCAAATCTTGATTTGGAGACTCATACAATAAAGGTTACTTATAAGGTTGGTAAGACAACTCCTGAAGCAATAAAGAAAGCAATCTCATTTGCCGGGTATGATGCTGATGAGGTTGCTGCTGATCCAAAAGCTTATTCTAAACTTTCAGATTGCTGCAAGAAGCCTGAAGACAGGATAAACAAGGATGCAGAGCATGTGCACTGATGATCAGGTTGATTGGAGTCCAGCTATCGGTCAAAAGGAGTTGTTTCTCTGATCATTGATAATAATTCAGCCTGATTAAAGGAAATTAATCGGGCGCATGATCATTGAACGTAGTGCTCATCATCAATCAAGAGAGACTACAATACGTCCTTTTGTTTTCCCCTGAAGGATAAGATTAATCTTTTCAGGTAATTCGTTAAGACTGATTAATGTGGAGATCTGGTGTAACTTGCCGGGTCTCCATTCTTTTGCAAGTTTGTTCCATAATTCCATACGGAGTGGCATTTGACAGGTTGCTGAATCAACGCCCAGCAGGTTAATACCATTAAGAATAAAGGGAAAAACAGTTGTATTGAGTTGCCATGAATTGGCATTGCCACAACAAGCAATATTCCCATGGCGTTTGCAGCCCTTGATAGCGGTTGACAGGATATTGCCTCCTACAGTATCAATGGCTCCGGCCCAGCGAGGTCTCAACAGATATTTGCCGCTATGATCGTCAACTTCATCCCGTTGCAGGATAGATGAAGCACCGAGTGAATTCAGATAAGAGATTTCAGTTGTTTTTCCGGTAGCCGCTATAACTTCATAACCCTTTCCCGCTAAAATATTAACTGCCAGACTGCCAAGTCCGCCAGTGGCTCCCGTGACTAAAACCGGACCATCGGCAGGTTTCTGACCATTCAATTCCATTTTATAGATTGCTAGAGCCGCAGTAAATCCTGCTGTTCCCAGCATCATACTTTCTTCAGAGGTTAATCCTTCGGGTAATGGCATTACCCAATCTGCCGGTACCCTAATATATTGCCCGAAACCGCCTGGTGTATTCATGCCAAGATCGTAACCACAAACTACCACCTTTTCATCTTCTTTAAAATTAGAAGAACTTGATTCTACCACCACCCCACTTGAATCAATTCCAGGAGTATGGGGATAATTCCTTGTTATTCCCCGGTTTCCGTGTGATGAGAGTGCATCTTTATAATTGAGTGAAGAGTGATTGACTTTAATCAGAATATCACCAGTAGGAAGACTTGATGTGCTGATGGTTTTAATAACCGGTCTAATCTCGTTACCTGTTTCTTCTGCAACCAGTGCTTTGTATTCGATAGAATCTTTCATAAAATAATGGGAGATTAAGAACTAAGGCAACTTATTAATGAAAATACTTAAAAAGTCTTTAACAGAAAAGATAAGCTAACAGTACTCTGTTAGCTTATCTTATAATAACTTAATAACACGACAATATCATCAATGTATTGATCTGGAGTGCCGGTTAATTAAAGTGTTTTTAACTCGTTGAACTCACTCCAAGACATCACCTTATACTGGTCACTGCCATAATATTTGAGTAGTGGTAAAAGGTCTTCAGCAGTTTTATATCCCTTCAGTTTATACAACCATTCGCTTTCTCCATCAAGAATAACATACGAAGGATATCTTAATTCCTGTTTAAGCAGCGCGAGTGCAAGCTGGTGAGGTGCTTTTGGCTTTGCAGGGTCTGTACTGACAAATTCCTGACCTTTGAAGCTAACAGGTTCCTTCTGTTCCGCATTAAACTTAACCGGATAGTAATTTTTGTTGATATATTCAACCACCGATGGATCAAGAAAAGTTTCCTTATCCATCTTCTTGCACCATCCACACCAGTCAGTATATACATCTATAAATATTTTGCGTGGTTTCTTTTTGTTCTTTTTAACTGCTTCTTCAAAAGTATACCATTTGATTACTGCTTGTTTTTCAGCCTCTTTGGTCACTTTGTCTTGTGCTGATATAAACGGAACAGCACCGAAGTTCAAGAGTAGGATCAGGATAAGTGTAATGTTTCTGGTTTTCATTCTTGTGTCAGTTTGATGGTATAATTATAAAAGTTTTTTTTGCCACTTGTTCCAATAATCAAAAACCGTGCAATAAAAAGCCAAGCATAATTGATTTTCTAATCCCTGTGCCTGTCGATCTCACGTTGAGTATCCTTGGTCTTAAGAGTTTCTCTCTTGTCGTAATGTTTTTTACCCTTAGCAATAAATATCTTAATTTTTGCCAATCCATCTTCATTAATGTAAAGTACAGTAGGTATTATGGTAAGTCCCTTTTCCTTGGTCTTGGTAAACAACTTTCTTAACTCCCTTCTATTCAAGAGTAATTTCCGGTCTCTTTTAGGCTCATGATTCGCATAAGTACCATACTTGTATTCGCTGATATGTAAGTTTCGAACGAACAACTCAGTACCTTCAAAAGCGCAAAAAGCATCTGTGAGGTTGGCTTTCCCTTCACGAATTGATTTAATCTCTGTACCTGTAAGTACGATACCGGCGGTGAATTCTTCCGTTAGGAAATATTCAAAGGATGCTTTCTTGTTCTTTATGGATATTGTTGTGCTCATTTCACTTTATAGGATTGCAAAGATAATCAAACCAACAATCGGTTAAAAAGGTTTAAAAGCAAATCGCCCTGCCACTACTAATTAGTAACAGGGCGATCCCATATTTAATATTTTTCTGAAAAAAGGTCTTTATCAGAAATTTTAGAGTTTTATTGACAAACCTGCCATGAAATTAATTCCTGCTTGTGGGAAATAACCATCCATTTTCTGATAAACATCCTCATAGTAATACCGGTAAACCCAGGCATTCGTTTCATATTCCTGATTGAAGACATTATTCAATGCAAGATTCAGAACCAACTCTTTAATAAACTTTGGTTTAACTGAATAGCTGAGCTTTAGGTTGTTAACTATATAAGGATCAAGGCTACGTTCGTCAGATGAAGTATTATCTATGTATTGTTGAGATACATATTTACCTTCGAAAGAAGCTGTCAGGCTGGGAATTGGTTTCCATATCAACGCCAATCCTGCTACAGCATTTGGTGAAAAAGCGAGGTCGGTTTTTCCAAGAGATTCTGCTAATTGTCCCCCTAGGTCCCAATTGTCTACTTTCTCGACAAAGTCAATAATCTTATTGCTACTGAATGCGGCATTTAAATTAAGAGCAATTGACTTGTCAAAATGATAGATACCAGATAATTCGAGGCCGGTGCGATATGACTTATCTACATTAGTCATGATGGCTGAACCTACATCATTGATATCACCTGTTAGAATCAATTGATCGTGATAATACATATAGTATCCGTTTGCATTGAGGTCCATCCTGGAATTTTTATAATGATAACCCAATTCATAATCAAAGAGTCGTTCAGCAATCGGTGCTGGCTTTGTAGGATCAGCGTCAGTATAGTTGTCTCTGTTAGGTTCACGGTGTGCAATGGCAAAACTGGCATAGAAACTGCCATTTGAATGAAGGTCATAATATATCCCTGCTTTTGGATTGAAGAAAAGGAAGTTGTGCTCCTGTGAAATATTCCTCAAATCATCATCAATTCCCGTGATTTTATAATTTATGGTCCTTATTTGTAAATCGCCATATAGGCTTAATCTGTTCGTAGCCTGATAATTTGCCTTGCTATATACATTCAGTTCTTTCTTGTCACCAGTACCAGTATACCATTCGAAGTCGTGACCTGCAGTAGCTGCGTATTCAGCCCAGATTATCCTGCCGAAGTGATCTCCTTCATAAATACTGCCTGAACTGCCGAGTAAGAGTTGCAGCCTGTTGGATGGTTTGTAGTTAACTGACATGGTAAATCCATAAAAATGATTGTCGAGGTGCTTGCGACGGATTAGATCAGAGTTCTCTATAAGCAGTGTATCTGAAGTGGTCGAAATGAATCTTAGAGGCTCAAGTCCGTAATCAGCCAGGTCGGCATTATCTTTATATTGCTCATAATAACCACGGCCTCTTGTATAGTGGAGTGCGAAGTTGGCCGTAGTTTTTTTATTGAAGCGCTGCCCGATCAAAAACTGGTAGTGATCCTGCTGATAATTATCAGTTTCATTTTCATAGAACCTAATATTACCATCTTTATCGGTATACATTCCCATTGCATTGTATGTTCGCTGTGAATCTAGCAACACTGATGGAACACCATCCCATGCCTGATATGTGATCTCTTTTCCTGAAAAGACGTTCAGCTTAAGGATTGTATTGGTGCCGTAATATCCCGATGAAACATAAAATGATTTCAAATCAGCACTTGCACGATCAATAAAACCGTCAGATGATAGCTTCGACAAGCGGGTATCAAGGGCCCATTTGCCTTTTATCAATCCAGTGCCTGCAGAAACCGAATGTTGAAATGTGTTAAATGAACCGATAGCGTTGTTTATTTCACCATAAGGTGCAGTTGAGGGTGCTGCAGTTTGCAAATTCACACTTGCTCCAAATGCAGCAGCTCCATTTGTAGAAGATCCAACTCCCCTCTGAACCTGTAAGCTTGAAACAGACGAAGTAAAGTCAGGCATGTTCACCCAGAATACACTATGAGATTCAGCATCATTAAGAGGTATTCCATTCACAGTAATATTGATCCTGTTCATGTCAGTACCCCTGATGCGGAAAGATGTATAACCAATTCCGGTCCCGGCATCTGATGTAGAGACCGTAGCTGGCATATGTTCCAGTAAGAATGGCATGTCACGGCCCTGATTTAATCTGTCAATGGCCTCTTTCTGAATGGTGGTGGATGCTACGGGCGTTTTCTCACCTGCACGTGATGACTGAATTATTACTTCTTCATCAATAGTTAGCGAAACTTCTTCCATTGAAATAAGCATTGTACGGCTATCGGTCAGTTCCAGGTCACTAACCCAGTCGGCGTAACCCATGTATGTAACTTTTATTTTGTAGTCGCCTTCGTGTAAGCCTTTAATTTCAAACAAGCCGTCGGGCTTTGTAATGGCAACTTTCAGGTTATTGTTGATACTGACATGAGCACCTGGTAAAGGTACAGCAGTGTTGGCATCAATGACCCGCCCTTTAATGTTTATCTGTGCAGAAAGCAGAAATGGCAGTAATACTGGAAGTACCAGCAGAATTCTTCTAATCATTTTGATTCTTCTTTTAGATTAAACTTCAGATAAATTAAAGGGGTCTTTAATTATCCGTTTATAAGTTTTCTCTGTAATCCCTTCGCCGGCATTACCCGGAGCAGGTTCGATGAGTATGATCTCAGCCTTTTATTTAGGCACCCCAATAGGAAATCGCTGCAAAGATAAGAAACAATATTCTAATTTAGCAACCGTTTATCTTCAAAACAAAGGATCTGATGAAGCGTTATTTTTACTTAGTATTCTTTTTATTACTAATTGTTGGTGCTTGTAGGAAAGATACATTTCCTGATGAATTCAGTATATTTGGAAGGTGGAAGGAATATACTAATAATACGGAACGTACAGAAATTGAATTCAAAAGAGATAATGACCTCCTTTTGAAATTAGTAAATGATACCATCAGGGACTATAAGTATTTGCTGAATAAACCTAATGAACTAGAGATATTCTCTCCTGAAGAATTTCCGGATGGGAAAAGATCTACACATAAAGTTACCTACAATAGCAAGGACGAGCAAATGACTATTTACGGACTGTATCCTGTGGCACCAGAAAATCCATTGTCAACGGTATTTATCAGGAGATAGAAGTAGAACAAGATCAATACATTGCCATACAACAAGCCATTTAATAACACCAAGATGGATAAAAAGAGAATAACCATAATCAACGGCCCTAACCTTAATCTTACAGGCATCAGGGAACAACATATTTATGGCGATCAATCATTTGATTCCTTGCTTAAACAACTTGCTTCAGAGTATCAGCATGTTGAACTGGAATTCTATCAGAGTAATATTGAGGGTGAAATTATTAATAAGCTTCACGAGAAAGGATTCACTACCGATGGTATTATTCTTAATGCCGGCGGTTATACACATACTTCGATTGCAATTGCTGATGCCGTGAAAGCCATCAATAGCCCAGTTGTGGAGGTGCATATGAGCAATATATGGGCAAGGGAATCCTTCAGGCATACATCCTATATTTCGCCTTTTGCAAAAGGAGTTATTGCCGGCTTTGGACTTGATTCGTACAGATTGGCATTGATTAGTTTACTTGGAAGTAACTTTTAATCCAACAATTCCACCAACGATCATAATTACGAACAGGATTCGAAGAAGATCTTTCGATTCACCAAACACGAGTATTCCATAGATAACAGTTCCAATAGCTCCAATCCCGGTCCAAACAGTATATGCTGTTCCTAACGGCAGTGTTTTAAGTGAAATGGCTAATAAATATATACTCATAGCCATGGCAACAACTGTTAAAACTGAAGGCCACAGACGTGTGAAGCCTTCTGAGTATTTAAGACCTACTGCCCAAACAGTTTCAAACAGCCCTGCAATGATGAGAATGAACCATGCCATTATTTGGTGAATTTATCTTCAGGAATACGTGAGAAGTTTTTAACGCCTTTCAAAAAATAGTCAATGACAATGTTACCTTGATAAACCTGTGATACATGCCTGTGATGTATGAGGGCTCTTTTGTATTTATGTTTACTGAAATTCCTGTAGAAACTCATGTGGGCGCGAATTACTGCCCAAAAATCACCAAAGCCTCCATCAATAAGGAATTTGAAAGCTGCAACTCCATCTAGTACCAATCGTGAAAAGAATACAAACTTCAATCTTTCTGCCGGTAGATTCTTATAAAGCAACGTTATGTTGTTGCGCATATTAAGATAGGTTTTGAAAGATGATTTTTTGGGTAGAGTTCCACCACCTACATGGTATACCTTTGATTGAGGACATACCATAATCTTGTATCCAAGGTGTTTCATTCGCCAGCAGAAGTCGATTTCTTCCATGTGGGCAAAGAAATCTTCATCAAAACCACCATTATTGCGAAATAAGTCTGCCCTTACGAATAGGCAGGCTCCAGTGGCCCAAAATACCTCACGAATATCGTCATACTGACCAAGGTCTACTTCAATCTGCTGGAAAAGTCTTCCCCTACAAAACGGGTATCCAAATTCATCGATAAAACCTCCTGCTGCACCGGCATATTCAAATAGTTCTTTAGACTGAAATGAGCGTATAACAGGCTGACAGGCTACAATGCTTTTATCACTTTCCATCAGATTGATCACAGGCTCAATCCAACCAGATGTTACCTCAATGTCTGAATTAAGAAGAATATAATAATCGGCTTCAATTTGTGCCAATGCATCATTATAGCCCTTGGCAAAACCACCGTTACTCTTATTCTGAATGATCTCAACCTGTGGGAATTCTCTTCTGAGCATTTCAACTGAGTCGTCATGTGAAGCATTGTCAGCAACAATTATTCTGACATCAGGTGGATTATGCTCTATAACTGATGGCAGGAACTTTCGTAAAAAGTTTCTGCCATTCCAATTTAAGATAACAACAGCTGTTCGCACTAATTATTGGTATGAGTCAGTTCGAATTAATAACGTTTTGCAAACATACGATTAAAATGCCTTCTTAGTTTATAGGTGTTTGTCTGATTTTTTTACTTCCGGCAAGTTAAGGGATGCTTTTTGCTTTTGAAGATTGATTAAATTATATTTAGTATGGATTATTATATATAGTGCCTGAGCGACTACGATCACGCTTGAGCGATTCTCTGTCAGCATCATCAGTCCATATTTCTCTGTGTATCAGGGCTTGCCAGTTGTAATTCTGAATTTCTCCTACGGCGTCTGAATGTACTAGTGTATAATCTCGTACACTAACCTCTGAACTAACAAAAACAAATCTCTTGTTACGCTCGCGTCCGTTATTAAGACTATAATAATGCCAAATCTGATAAGGTACTGTACCACGCCCCGTCATAACGCCGGCATCATAAGGAACATCCTGTATAGTGTTTGGTTCCCCATACTTAAGAAATACATATCCCATATCAGTATTATACCCTTTCTTTACTTGAGTGCCATAGGCTGCATTAACACGTTTGACCTGATTCTTATATGTTTCCCAAGCTTCTTCTGGCTTGAAAACATCTCTGGTTTCCCAAAATTTCTGGAAGTATTGTTGCAAAGCAGATAGAGGTGCTGTAGTTGACTGAAAGTTAATGAACAACTTTTCCATTTCAGTGGCTATAGGAGATAATGACTGAATGAACTCACGCAGTGTGTCGGTGCTTTTTATCTGAGCTGCAAATGAATTGGTCAGGTCAACAGATGAGTAATCCAGAGCAAGATCGTTCATTTCAGGATTTGACCTCTGAAAAAAGGATGAACTTGCAGCCACATCATTATTGTTTTTATCCTTGAGACTAACCACAAGATTATAATTCCCTGTAGGTAACCGGCTGATTTCAAACTCATTCATCACAACAATCACAGGTTTGGAAGTTTCCCTTTTTGTGCGTGCGTAATCGTTTAAAATTCTGCCATTCTCAAAGGATTCAATGTAATAGGATAACAGATACTTATCATCACTACCCTCCTTATAACCTGGGTTATAGATTTCACTATAAAAAATCAGCCTGTCCTTATCGGATGAATAGAAATTATCAACCAGTGGAACAAGATCATAACCGCTTTTAGTTAATATAGTTGATGCGGTTGATTTAGTGTACGAATTGACGAATTGGATGGTTGAAATCGAACACTTTTCATTTGAAAAATCAATAGAAAAAGGATAATTCAATGAATTGGGTTTCTTATCAACATTATTATCTGCAATGGATAATTCCAATAAATAATTTCCATTGGGTAAGATGAAGCGCTGCTGATCAATAAAATTTACGCCAACGCCGGAAGTGTCAGCTACTTGGGCACTCAGTAATTCATACTTCTTGAAATCCTTGATTACTGAATCCTGTTTAACGATCATGGTAACTTGAATGCTTCCCTGAAACTGTCCATTGGGCAATTGTTTATAAATCAGGGTGTTTCCAATGATCTCGAGATAAATGTCAACATAAGGACTTTGTCCGGGAACATTAAATGTAGCATGCGACAGATAAGCTCCAATACCTTGTGCAGGGAATACATTAAGCACTGAGGTGATGACAAAGGCAAGGAGAAGTAGAAGCTTTTTCATGGTAAAAATAATTTAATAATTCTTGATCAGTTAATTAAAATTGCCGCAAATATCCTGCCAGCTTCAACTTAATATAACAAAGATATGGTAATTTAATCTACATTAGCTATTGAAGCGATGAGAATGCAACCATTATAATTGCTAACGTCTTATTTACAGTATTCTGTCTAATTGACTTATACTTCCATTCAAATTGAATTATTGTTTTGTCAAACTATTAAACCTATCTCTACTCTATGAAATCAATTATTTTTATACTTATCACCATGCTGTTATTGATGGTATCATGTATTAAATCTTTAAAGTATGATGAAGGCAGCTTTCCTGCAACGCCTGTGAATATGACCGAATTTAACACTGAATTAAATGACTATAACTCAGCAATGCCTAATACATTGATTGATGTCTTTCCTCTGCTTTTCTCTTCAGATCGGAATGGGGTGAATTTCGACATTGTTAGAGAAAATGTTGAAATCACGTTCGACAGGGAAAATGGGAAATTGAATTTGGATAATAGTCTCTCAGAATCACTTAGCCTAACAGAAAGTTATAGTGTGCTTGGAAAAATTCCAGCTACAATTAATACCGAGGCTAATGAACTAGGCCCTTATATAATGGAATATTATCCAGCAGCTTATGATAAGTATGATGGCCTTTTCCGAGTTTTATATGCAAATGACCAAACCGGTAATCTAGACATTTATTTCACCACAAATTTTGAAAATCGAAAAGATTTTTCAGCTCCTAAGCCAGTGAATTTCCTCAATACACCATTCAATGATGCTTATCCTTCTTTCAATGATGAGAACAACATACTCTATTTCACATCCGATAGAGAAGGAGATTTTGATATTTTTTCTGTACCTGTAACTGGTGATATTGATCTGGCCTTGTCTGGTACGGTTCAGGGTGAGATTGTAAAAGAATCAGTTCTGTCATCAGATTATGAAGATAAATGCCCTTATGTGCAGGGTGATATAATGGTATTTACTTCAAACAGGCCGGGAGGATTGGGTGGTTTTGATCTCTATTATTCCAAAAAGTCAGGAAATATCTGGTCCAATCCAGTTAATTTCGGACCTACCATCAACTCTGAAAAAGATGAATACCGCCCTATAGTTGCACGTTTTAATTTTTATTCCAATAATCTAATGATCTTCTCGTCTAATAGAGATGGGGGTAAAGGAGGATTTGATCTGTACTATGTCGGAATCAGCAAATAATAATATTCAGGAGGCATACAATAGATGGGCTGAGTTTTATGATTCAAACAAGAATAAAACACGGGATACCGAAGCTATTGCCTTGAGGGAAATGCTATCAGGTCGCTACTTTGACAAATGTCTCGAAATCGGTTGTGGTACTGGTAAAAACACCTTCTTTCTCGCTCAGATTGCCAAGATTGTCACTGCTGTTGACTTTTCAGAAGAAATGTTAGCAAAAGCTCAGTTAAAAATTCTTTCTAAAAATGTAACCTTTAAGAAAGCTGATATAAATGAGTCCTGGCACTTTATAGACGGAATATATGACTTGGTTACATTTAGTTTGGTGCTTGAACACATTGAAAATCTTAATACTATCTTCAAGAAAGTTGAAACTGTCACCACTCAGGGAAGTGTAGTTTATATTGGAGAACTTCACCCTTTCAAACAATATACCGGCACTAAGGCAAGGTTTGAAACAATGTCCGGGACTGAAACGCTTACCTGTTTCGACCATAATATCTCTGAATTTATTACTGCGGCCTCTGCCTCTGGTTTTGTTTTAGAAGCATTAAGTGAGTATGCTGATGATGATTCGGCAACACCAATCCCACGAATATTATCGATGACTTTCATTAAACAGTAAATACTTCCTGAATAAAATCCCTTTTATAAGTGTTTGTAACAAGGAGAAGCTTAAATTCAGTCAGTTGAATAAATTAATTTTTGAAGCGTGTAAACTAAAGTTTGCGCGCTTTTTATATATCTTTATCGCAAATTATATTACTAAATCTATGACTAAATCTGCTGTTATTCAACAACTTATTAGAACACTTGTAATTCTTTCTATCTTCATTGTTGCAGTTAACACCCAATTAAATGGACAAATATATTTGGACTCTACCCAGTCGGTGGATGCTCGAGTTGAAGACTTGTTGAGCAGGATGACTCTCGATGAGAAAGTAGGACAGATGGCACAGGCTGAAAGACAGGCTTTCAGTGATATAACTGACATAACGACGTATAACATCGGATCACTGTTAAGTGGCGGAGGCTCAGTTCCATCTCCCAACACAGGAATGGCATGGGCCGATATGTATGATAATTTCCAGCTTCAGGCAATGTCAACCAGGCTGAAAATTCCATTAATCTATGGCGTTGATGCTGTTCATGGTCATAATAATGTTAAGGGAGCTGTAATATTCCCTCACAATATAGGTCTTGGTTGTACTCGTAATCCTGAATTGGTTAAAGAAGCGGCACGTATCACAGCATTGGAAATCAAAGGAACGGGACTCAACTGGACATTTGCTCCGTGCATTGCTGTTACAAGAAATGAAAGATGGGGGCGCACTTATGAGGGCTTTGGTGAAACTACTGATCTTGTGAGTACGATGGGTGTGGCCTCCATTATTGGATTACAAGGCGACAGTCTAAAGGGAAAATCAAGCGTTCTTGCCTGTGCCAAGCATTATATGGGAGATGGCGGTACAACCAACGGAATAGACCAAGGCAATACGGAAGTAGATGAACAGACCCTGAGAGAGTTGTATTTACCGGCTTATATTGAAGCTATTGAAGCTGGCGTAGGTACTGTTATGGCATCATATAGTTCCTGGAATGGCAATAAACTGCACGGTCACAAATACTTGTTGACTGATGTACTCAAAGATGAATTGGGATTCAAAGGCTTCGTAGTGTCAGATTGGGCCGGTATTGATCAACTTCCCGGGGATTATGCTGCAAAAGTTGAATCTTCCATTAATGCTGGTATCGATATGGTAATGTTGCCAAATAATTATAAAGAATTTATCCAAACAACAAAAACACTGGTTACCCAGAATCGGATTCTACAGTCACGAATTGATGATGCCGTTAGAAGGATACTTAGAATTAAATTTCTTTCAGGATTATTTGAGGCGCCTTATTCTGACAGGACTTATACAAACCAGATAGGTTCAGAATCACACAGAAATGTAGCACGTGAATGTGTCAGGCAGTCAATGGTCTTGCTGAAGAAGAAAGACAACATCTTGCCTCTTCAAAAAGATGATATAAAAATTCATGTGGCTGGCAAAAACGCCAACGATATGGGTAATCAATGTGGTGGATGGTCAATAACCTGGCAGGGCTCAAGCGGGAATATTACCCAGGGTACAACTATCTTGTCGGCCATCAGAAATGCTGTAGGAACCAGTACTGTTACAACATCTATAGACGGATCGGGTGCTTCAGGAACCGATATAGCTGTAGCTGTTATAGGTGAAACCCCTTATGCAGAAGGTCAAGGTGATAAGGCAGACCTTAGCCTTACTTCAGAAGATATTGCCACTGTGAGGAATTTAAAGCAGCATGGGATTCCTGTGATTGTGATATTGGTGTCAGGCCGTCCAATGCTATTAAATCCAATAATCCCTTTTTGTGACGCCATTATAGCTGCCTGGCTTCCCGGCACAGAGGGGGATGGAGTTGCTGATATACTATTCGGTGATTACGAACCCACGGGTTTACTCTCTAACTCATGGCCGTCGAGTATGTCGCAGGTACCAGTCAACTATGGTGATGCTGAATATTCACCACTGTTTGATTATGGGTATGGAATAACATCTCTTGCCAATTCAACAGAAGGCTCCGCGCCTTTGCTTTACTCAGCTATTGTTTCAATGGACGGCACTCAGGTTGAAGTATCCTTTAATAAAGAAATGGCAGATCCTTCAACAAGCTTTTCAGGCTTTTCCATGAAATTGAATTCCTCAACAGTTCAGGTGACGGATGCAGTATTGAAAACTGATGATAAAACAACAATTATTCTAAGTTTCAATGGTTTAGCTAAGAAGGGTGACAAGGTTTATCTGAGTTATGCTGAAGGGGATATTCGATCTCTAGATAATGGAAAGCTAAATTCATTTGCTCCAATTTTGGTTTATAATCTGTTGGATGATAATAAAGTGCACAACATTCCTGCAAAGATTCAAGCGGAAGATTTCTTCTCTATGTCAGGTATTCAAACGGAAAATACAACAGATACTGGTGGAGGAATGAATGTTGGCTGGATAGATGCCGGCGATTGGATAGATTATATGATCAATGTGCCTGTAAGCGGAGTTTATAAAGTATATTTTCGTATTGCCTGCCAATCTGTTGCCGGACAGATAGAACTTAAAATTGCAGATTCAACTTTAGCTGCTGTTAATGTCCCCGTTACCGGTGGTTGGCAGAACTGGCAGGCAATAAATGTTAATTGTAATCTTTATAAGGGTAGTCAACTGTTTAGGCTCTCCATGAAAAAAGGAGGATTTAACCTAAATTGGTTAGAATTTGTCTTAGTGCATGAATTTGTAAATGATACAACTCCTGAAGTTACTATCCTCAAACAAAATTACCCTAATCCATTTTATCCTAATACACTGATCGAATATGAACTGGCAGAGCGATGCCAGGTAAATCTGGCTGTTTTTGATATGAATGGTCGAATTGTAGTGGAACTTGTGAATGAGGAACAGCTATCAGATAGCTATTCCATGGAATTTGATGCAAAGGAACATGGTCTGACTAACGGAACATACCTATATAAACTTCAGGCTGGTGATTATTCTGAGACAAAGAAACTGATCGTCAAATGATAAAAGAATATTTCTTTAATTGACTTTTCTTTCTTATCTTTAACTATCAAATTATGCAATGAACCTGATAAATATTTATTGGGACATTCATGATATTTAGTCACCTAAAAAAATCATTATGGAATTTTTGTGGTTTTTACTCATCGGAGCAATATCTGGCTGGCTTGGTGGTCAGTTATGGAAAGGTTCGGGATTCGGACTTATTGTCAATATCATTCTTGGTATTTTGGGTGCCCTGGTTGGAGGCTGGATTGCACGTGAACTAGGTATAGGAGGAGGTGGCCTGCTGGTGCAGATACTAATTGCAGCCGGTGGTGCCTGGGTAATTCTGTTTATCTTAAGCCTGTTTAACAGGAGGTAAGTTTTACTGTTGACAATTTAATTAATCCGTTTGATTTTTTTACTGCTGGAATATATTTTCTAGCAATGAAGGGTTATTGTGTAAAGTTTGCAGCTATAAGATGGTTAGTTGTATTTCGGGTATAATCACGGTAAATTATTCAATAAAAAAGCCTACGCTTTTGCGTAGGCTTTTCATTGTGGCGGAGAAAGAGGGATTCGAACCCCCGGACCCTTGCAGGTCAACGGTTTTCAAGACCGCCGCAATCGACCACTCTGCCATCTCTCCGGGAGCAAAATTACACATTTTTTCATTTGTACAACAAAAATATTTCTCTTGCTCAACTCTTTTTATCTTCTCATCAAACTTGATGCTTTGTGCCTTGTTTATTGCATAACTCTTAATGAAAGGTAAATTATGAAATCGCCGATTATTTCTACCCGAGCCCTTGGTTTCCAATGGGAAACCAAAGATCCTTTCCTATTTTGTGCACATCATAATGATGCATATCCTGAAGGAAATGATGCTCTTGGTCCTGCTGTAAGCCTCAGAGGCCGTAGTCTTGGCAGTGATTTTGACGCTCGTAATGATTGGCGAATGTACCATGGTCTTACTGTGCCGGGCTTCCCAGTGCATCCACATAGAGGGTTTGAGACAATTACAATTGTGCTGTCTGGTTTTATTGACCACTCTGATTCAGCAGGTAGTGCAGGAAGATATGGAAATGGAGATGTTCAATGGATGACAGCAGGTGCTGGATTGCAACATGCAGAGATGTTCCCATTGTTAAATAAGGATAAGCCAAATCCCCTTGAGCTTTTTCAGATATGGTTGAATCTTCCGGCATCAAGGAAAATGGTAAAACCATATTTTAAGATGCTTTGGAAGGAGTCCATTCCTCAAATAATGGTACCTGACAGCAATGGCAGAAATGCCGAAGTTATTGTTATTACAGGTAAACTGGATAGTATATCTGTGCCTGCTCCTGCACCTGATTCCTGGGCTGCTGATCCTAATAATGAAGTAAGTGCTGTAAGACTCAAGATGGATCCTCATGTGGAATATAGAATACCACCGGCTAGTGCTGGCATAAACAGGATGCTTTATTACTACTTAGGAAATCAAATCAATTTGAATGGTGAGGATATACTTTCAAATCATTCAATTGAATTAAATCCTGAATCTGAAATTGTAATTACAAATGGATACAAGGAAAGTGAATTACTTTTATTACAAGGGAAACCGATCAATGAACCAGTGGTTCAATATGGACCATTTGTAATGAATACTCAGCAGGAAATTCAAAAGACTGTAGCCGATTATAGATTAACAGAGTTTGGCGGATGGCCATGGCCGTCTGATGAACATGTCCATGGAAAAGGAAAATCACGCTTTGCAAAGTATTCTGACGGAACTATGGAATATCCAAAATAATTTACCAGGACCCACTGGCTCCACCGCCTCCGAAGCCACCGCCTCCGAAGCCACCAAAGCCTCCACCACCTCCTCCAAATCCACCGCTTCCACCACTGAATCCTCCCCAATCGCCAGAGCTTCTACTACCACCGGAACTTCCCAGCATAGAAAGCAACAGCCAAAATGGCAAATTACTCTTTCTGCCTATAGTGTGGTTGTTGCCACCGTTATTCTTTCCAAATATCAACATCAGGCCGATGAAAATTATTAACAGTAAGAAAAATAAGCCACCATTCTTTTTATTACCTCCTTTTGCAAAATCCTCTGCTTTGTATTTGCCCATCAGAAGATCAGACACAATATTTACTCCAGCTACAATCCCTTCATAATATTTATCTTCCTTGAATTTAGGGATCATCACATTATCTATAATTCGTCGCGAAGCTGCATCAGTTATAACTTCTTCCAGGCCATAACCTGTGGAAATGGCAACTTTACCGCTTTCAGATCCGATCTTGGGCTTGATTAGCATTACTAATCCATTGCTGGTATTTTTTTGTCCCACACCCCATGCCTGACCAATTCTTTGAGCCATATCATCCACATCATATCCCTGAAGGTCAGCTAATATGACCACTGTTATTTGGGTAGATGTGCTATCACTATATGCTACCAGACGTTGCTCCAATTGAGCTTTCTCGGATTCATTGAGTATAGAGGCAAAATCATTTACAAGCCTGGGTGGATCAGGTGGCGCAGGCACTTGAGCATAAGCACTGAGCAACACCCCTTGAAGTAGGAGCAGTAAAAAGAGGAACAGCCGGTATTTATTATTCATATAGAAAACGTTGAAGGAAGATACATGGCCTTGTTAAAGCTCTGTACCTTCCTTTATATTAGTTATTGTCAAATGAAATGTCATCAGATATTTCGTTAATATCGTCCTTTTGATAAGGAAAGTGTTTTTTAAGCTGTTCACCTGCCTTTTCAATACCTGCAACTAGTCCTTCAGTAAATCTACCTTCTCTGAAATGATTGATCATAAGTTTCTTTGTGCTTTCCCAGAAATCAGTGGGAACTACGGCATTAATTCCAGAATCGCCAATAATAGCGAAACTTCGGTTCTCAATAGCTACATAGAATAAAACACCGTTCTTAGCGATTGTATTATCAATGCCAATAGTCTTGAATATATTGGCAGCCCTATCAAGTATATCGCCTTTGCACTTTTTTTGAATGTGCACTTTGATCTCACCAGAGGTGTTTAATTCAGCGTTTAGAATAGCTTGCTTAATGTCTTCCTGTTGCTCAGGTGTAAAGAAATTTTTTGCTGAAGTAGGCATCAGAAAATTCTTTTATTTAATTGTATTAAGTTAATCTTTCCTAAGTTTAAAAAGCAATGATTATTTTGCATTGCAAAACTTTCGTTAGATTTAGAATTGTACTTCAGGTGCTTTTTCTGCTCCTTGATCTGCTTCGAAGTATGCTTTTCTGTCGAATCCAAACAATCCGGCAAATATGTTATTTGGGAAACGCCTTATCTGAGCATTATACGTTTGAGCTGTTTCGTTAAAATTACGACGTTCAACAGCAATGCGGTTTTCAGTCCCTTCTAGTTGAGATTGCAGATCCATAAAATTCTGATTTGCTTTAAGGTCAGGATAGCGTTCAACAACAACCATCAAACGTGATAAAGCAGAACTTAATCCCTGTTGTGCCTGTTGAAACTGTTGAATGGAGGCCTCATCAAGATTTTCGGCATTTACATTTACTCCGGTTGCTTTTGATCTGGCCTCAATGACTTGCGTAAGTGTCTTTTGCTCGAAGTCTGCATATCCTTTCACAGTATTGACCAAATTTGGTATAAGATCAGCACGACGTTGATATACATTTTCTACTTGAGACCAGGCTCCGGTTACTTTTTCTTCGGAGTTAACTAAACTATTGTATGAATTCTTACCCCAGAGGAAGACAACTAGAACAATGCCTACAATTACCAGGATGGTTACTAATGATTTTTTCATGACATTTGATGTTTTAATGTTACGTAAAAGTAATAAATATTATCACTGTTAATAATGTAAAAAGACCCGGGAAATGATCTCCGGGTCATTTAATTTATTTTAAAATTTCAAGACTTCGTTTAATAAATCCGGTAAGTTCTTCACCCTTTAACAAATTCTGAGATAACTTGGCAATATCAATTAATTGCTTTGCCATAGTTTTTCTGGCAGCTTCATCTTTTTCATTATTTATCTTACCTATTAGATGGTGGTTTGAATTAACAACCAAGTTGAATGAATCAGGTAAACTACCCATATAATTCATTCCACCGCCACCTAGCATCGACATATCTTTCATTCGCCTCATAAATTCAGGTCTGGTAATCTGCACAGGCATACTTGTTTCACTCATACTTTCAAATACGACATGATAATGCTCTTTGCCTGCAACTTCTTCAAAAATTGGTTGTATGCTTTTCTGTTCATCTTCTGAAAGCTTTGATGGCATAGGTTCTTCTTTCTTGATAAGTTTATCAGGAACGTCTGAGTCAACACGAACAAAACCGGTGTTTTCAAATTTTTGTTCGAGTGTATTGATGAAATGGTTGTCGAGTACGCCATCCATCACCAGAACATTATATCCCATTGAGCAGGCTGATTCGATGAATCCATGCTGTTCAGTAACGTCAGATGTATATAGATAGACAAGCTTCTTGTCCTTGTCAGTCTGAATGTCCTTAATCAGGGTTTTATATTCTTCAAAAGTGTAGAATTTACCTTCAGTATCTTTCAGAAGTGAGAACTTCTCAGCTCTTTCCCAGAATTTAGGTTCACTGATTACTCCATACTCTATGAAAATACGGATATCATCCCACTTGCTTTCAAACTCCGTACGATTATTCTTAAAGATATCTTCAAGTTTATCTGCTACTTTCTTCATTATGTGATTTGAAATCTTCTTCACATTTGAGTCGCTTTGCAGATAGGATCTTGATACATTCAGAGGGATATCGGGCGAATCAAGGACTCCGTGCATTAATGTGAGGAAGTCAGGAACAATGCCTTCTACAGAATCAGTAACAAAAACCTGGTTGGAATATAATTGAATCTTCTCTTTCTGTACTTCAATATTTTTCTTGACTTTAGGAAAATACAGAATGCCAGTCAGATTGAAAGGGTAGTCTACATTTAAATGGATGTTGAACAGAGGCTCATCAAAAGTGAAAGGGTACAGTTCATGATAGAATGAATTGTAGTCTTCTGTTGTTAATTCAGCCGGTTTACGTTTCCATGCAGGATTAATATTATTAATTATGCGGGGAGATTTTTTCTCGTCATATTTGTCTTCACCCTTTTCATCTTTGACACCTTCTACTTTCTCCCATTTTGTCTCTTCGCCGAAACGAATGGCAACAGGTAAGAACTTGCAGTATTTCTTCAGAAGATCAAGTATTTTTGATTCTTCCAAAAATTCGGCTGAATCATCTGCAATATGCAGCACAATATCTGTTCCCCTGGTTGGTTTCTCAGTTTCTTCAAGTGTATATTCAGGGCTACCATCACATTCCCACTTTACAGCTTTTGATCCGGGTCCTTTACGATAGGTTTTAGTGAAAATTTCAACTTTCTTCGAAACCATAAATGAAGAATAGAATCCAAGTCCAAAGTGTCCTATTAATTGCGCAGCATCAGCCTCACTCTTACCTTTGTATTTCTTCACGAACTCTTCAGCACCTGAGAAAGCGATCTGGTTAATATATCTATCCACTTCTTCGGCAGTCATTCCAATACCCTGATCACGAATGGTAAGGGTTTTATTGTCTTTATCCAGTATAACCTCTATGGTCATATCACCAAGGTCTTCTTTAACCTGACCCATGGAAGCCAAAGCTTTTAGTTTTTGGGTTGCATCAACTGCATTGGAGATCAATTCTCTGAGAAAAATCTCGTGGTCTGAATAAAGGAATTTTTTAATAATTGGAAAAATGTTTTCCGTTTGAACATTGATCTTTCCTGTTTGCATATCTTAATCTATTTTAAAAGTCAGTAACAGGGCTTGCTCAAATGGTATGCCAATTAAATAAAACTGCCAAAATGACTGTTTTAATATCAAATAGTTTATTGCAAGTATTTTCAGTATTGTCATTGCCAACTAAAGGAATCTTTCTAATTTAGCCGCTTATAACAATGCAACAAACAACCTTTAAAATATAAGCATATGTTAGAAATGGATTGGAGTCATCTGCCTTTCGGTTATGTAAATACCGACTACAATGTTCGCTGTTATTACAGGAATGGTAAATGGGGAGAAATTGAAACATCTTCTTCTGAAGTTATTAATATCCACATGGCTGCATCAGCCCTGCACTATGGCCAGGAAGCATTTGAAGGTATGAAAGCCTTCAGAGGCAAAGATGGTAAAATCAGAATATTCCGTTGGGAGGAAAATGCCGCCCGTATGGAAAGTTCTGCCAAGGGTGTTATGATGTCAGTAGTGCCAAGAGAAATTTTCCTCGAGTCAATTGTTAAGGTGATTAAATTGAATGAACGCTTTATTCCTCCTTATGGAACCGGCGCTTCATTATATATTCGTCCTTTACTGATTGGTACAGGTGCCCGTGTAGGTGTAGCTCCCGCTGATGAATATCTTTTCATGATATTTGTTACTCCTGTGGGACCTTATTTCAAGGAAGGTTTTAGACCAGTTGCCATGCAGATAGCCCGTGATTATGACCGTGCTGCTCCAAAAGGAACTGGTCGCTACAAAGTTGGAGGTAATTATGCTGCCAGTTTATTAGCCGGTGAAGAAGCTCATGCTGCCGGTTATGCCGCTGCACTATTCCTTGATGCTAAAGAAAAGAAGTATATTGATGAGGCCGGACCGGCAAATTTCTTTGCCATTAAGGGAAATAAATATATTACACCTAAATCTGAATCTATTCTTCCTTCTATCACTAATAAGAGCCTGATGGTACTTGCTAAAAGTATGGGTATGGAAGTGGAAGTTCGCCCGGTTGAAGTTGGCGAACTCGATGGATTTGATGAAGTTGGCGCCTGCGGTACCGCTGCAGTCATTTCCCCTGTATATAAAATAGATGACCATCTTACCGGTCATGTTTATAATTATTGCAAGGATGGACAAGCAGGTCCAATATCTACTAAATTATACAAAAAGCTTCAGGCTATTCAGTATGGTGAAGAACCTGATGAATTTAACTGGAATTACATCGTAGAGTAAATGATACTATAAGCTGTTAATAAAAGAGGCTCTGAATTTCAGAGCCTCTTTTATTGTTAGTATTTTCAATAGTGTCAAAGTAGTCATGGATACTTCAAAGAATTAACGACTTCGGATAAGCTAGGGAAACTCTACTCTTTCTCTCCTGACCATGAAACACATTTCATAGCAGTTTACTTCTTATGAATAATCATCTTAACAGAACGATGGCAAAGAAAATTAGTTAATTCCTTTTGCTTTTAGCAATGATTCCATTTGTTGCTGCATGGAAATTGCTTCTGCTTTGGCTTTTTCGGCAAAGTCTGGTTCATTGGAAGCGAAAATAATACTTCTCGAAGCATTGACCAATATCCCACAGTCGTGGTTAAGCCCAAATTTTGCAACTTCCTCCAGACTACCACCCTGAGCACCGACACCAGGTACTAAGAGGAAATGTTCAGGAACTATTTTGCGTACTTCGCTGAGCATTTCAGCACGAGTAGCCCCTACAACAAACATAGTGTTTGCTGGAGTTCCCCATTTAGAGGTAGTTCTTAGAACATTCTCAAAAAGTTTAACATCATTTGAATCAGCCAGTAGTTGGAAATCAGCTGCTCCCTTATTTGATGTTAGAGCAAGCACAATTACCCATTTATCATTGAACTTAAGAAATGGACTAACAGAATCCTCACCCATATAAGGTGCTACAGTCACTGCATCAAAATTGAATCCAGATGCTGTCTTATCAAAAAATGCCTTGGCATACTGCGTGGATGTATTCCCTATATCACCCCTCTTGGCATCAGCTATAGTAAAGCATTCATTCTGAAACTGATCAAGGTACTGCATGGTTTTTTGCAGACTAATCATACCTTCCAATCCCCGTGATTCATAAAAAGCCAGATTAGGCTTATAGGCAACCGTATACTCTATTGTTGCATCAATGATTTGCTTATTAAACTCAAAAACAGGATCATCATTTCCTTGAAGATGCAGTGGAATTTTCGTTATATCACTATCAAGTCCTACACAGAGGAATGAATGTTTACGTTTGATCAGCTCAATCAGTTGTTGACGATTCATTGATTGTTAATAATTAAACATTTACAGCTTCTTTCAGTCTTTCAGCATTTTCTGCTAATTGCAGAGCATCGATCATATCTTGAATATCACCATCCATATAAGTGGTAAGATTATAAACCGTAAGATTGATCCTGTGATCAGTTATACGGCTCTGAGGATAATTGTATGTTCTAACCTTAGCGGAGCGGTCACCCGTTGAAACCATGGTTTTCCGTTTCTTTGAAATCTCATCCAGATATTTCTGGTATTCCTGCTCATATAAACGTGTACGAAGAACTGTAAGAGCCTTGTCAAAATTCTTCATCTGTGATTTCTGATCCTGACATGTTACAACAATACCTGTGGGAACATGAGTAAGGCGTACTGCCGAGTATGTAGTGTTCACGGATTGACCACCGGGACCAGAAGAGCAATAAGTGTCCTTGCGGATATCAGACGGTTTAAGGTCAACATCAAATTCATCAGCCTCAGGTAAAACAGCTACAGAAGCAGCCGATGTGTGCACGCGACCCTGAGTTTCAGTTTGTGGTACTCTTTGAACACGATGAACTCCTGATTCATATTTTAACTGACCGTATACATTGTCACCGCTCACATTAACAATAATTTCCTTAAATCCACCAACGGTACCTTCGGTATAATCAACGAGTTCTATCTTCCATCCTTTGGTTTCACAGTACTTAGAATACATACGATAAAGATCGCCTGCAAAAATACTGGCTTCATCACCACCTGAACCTGCTCTGATTTCAACTACAGCATTTTTACCATCCTGTGGATCAGAAGGTATCAGCATAATTCTGATCTCTTCTTCCATGGTATCACGCCTTTCAATAAGTTGATTCAGTTCTTCTTTAGCCATGGCTCTGAATTCTTCATCTTTTTCCTGATACAAGATATCCTTGGCTGACCTGATATTATCCATCACAAGTTTGTACTCCTTATAAGCAACAATAACAGGCTGTAATTCCTTATAATCTTTACTTAATTTAATGTAAGCCTTCATGTCGGCCATTATATCAGGATCGTTCATAGTTTTTTCGATCTCGAGATAACGGTTATATATTGCTTCAAGCTTGTCGAGCATAGTCTTTTAATTTTGAGGGGGCAAAGATACGAATAATACCTGAACGACAGGAAGGAGGTAATGAAAGTAAAGAAGTGGGTGTCTTAAATGCTTAATATCAAATGATTAGTATTCAAGTAATCCTTCAGCGGTATGAATAGTTAGCTTCTTCGATGCAGACGGCTCACAATGTCCAATGATTTTTGCTTCGATATGAAAGGATGCGGCTATTTCGATAACTTTTGCAGCATATTCTTCCGGCAAGTATATTTCCATGCGATGGCCCATATTGAATACCTTATACATCTCATGCAACGGAGTGTTGGATTGTTCACGAATAGTACTAAACAAGGGAGGAATATCAAACATATTATCCTTGATAACATGCAGATCATTAATAAAGTGTAGCACTTTAGTCTGGGCTCCACCTGAGCAATGAATCATTCCGTGTATTAAAGGTCGCATTTCATCAAGTATTACCTTGATAACTGGAGCATAAGTGCGGGTGGGGGAGAGTAGCAATTTCCCAAAGTCAAGTCCATCAACGGGTGAAGGTGCTTTTAAGTTGATGGAACCGGAATAAACCAACTCTTCAGGCAAAGAGGGATCAAAAGATTCAGGATACTTTAATGCATATTCATCTGAGAGCATATCATGGCGGGCAGAAGTTAACCCATTGCTGCCGGTACCACCGTTGTATTCGCTTTCATAAGTGGCCTTACCGTAAGATGCAAGACCAACAATAACATCACCGGGGACTATCTTATCATTTGAAATGATAGAATCACGCCTGGTGCGGGCAGAGACTGTAGAATCAACAATAATGGTTCTTACAAGATCACCAACATCAGCAGTCTCGCCGCCTGTTGACCAAATGCCAATACCATTTTGACGGAGTTGTTCCAGAAAAGTCTCTGTTCCATTGATGATTTCAGCAATTACATTACCTGGTATGAGATTCTTATTTCGTCCAATAGTACTGGAGATAAGGATATTATCCGTTATGCCGACACATAACAGGTCGTCGGTATTCATTACTATGGCATCCTGAGCAATACCTTTCCATACAGAAATATCACCGGTTTCTTTCCAATAGATATATGCAAGGGAAGATTTGGTTCCTGCACCATCGGCATGCATAATATTGCACCACTCAGGATCACCACCAAGAATGTCGGGAATAATCTTACAAAATGCCTGGGGAAATATTCCTTTATCAACGTTCTTTATCGCATTATGAACATCTTCCTTATCGGCTGATACTCCCCTGCGATTATACCTTGATTCCTGATTCATCGTATTGCTTAATATTATAGAGGGTCAGTTTATCTCAATAAAAGGTGCTGACTTATCCCTCAGATTATTAAATATTCAATTACTAAAATTAATTGCTAATTGAATATCAGTTGTTTCTTGGCTTGATCCAATTTGAAACGTCCGAGTGTGCTGATAGTGCTTTCTCCAACAATAACACCTTCCGTTAGTTTATGTGAAACCGAAGCTTCTATATTTGAAGCAGTTCGGACTCCAATTCGAAGTTCTTTAATCTTAAAAACTGCTTTATCTGCAATACTACCTTCCGCAAGGATCACTGTAGGGTCACCAATAAAATCATCCTTGGTAACTGATCCGTTCAACAACAGTTTCTGAGCTTCAGGTAAGGAGAAAATAAATCCACGATCATTGGGATCAAGCATAATATTAACTGTAATACCATTGATGATAGCAGGGATCATAAGAGAGCCTCCTTTGCCAGTCTCCAACTGAACTATATTATCTTCAGGGTTTACTTTAATTTCAACTTTTTGTTGGGTAAACTCCTGATTTTTAGCTTTCGGAACAAAGTCTTTGCTAAGTACTCTGAATTCTGTCCGACGGTTCAATGCATGAGCTGCCTCTTTTTCCGGAACTGTAGGCAATGATTCAATAAAAGCTTCAGTGAGCACGGTACCTTCTTTAAACAGGAATCCATCTTTACGGATGTCACGTGCTAAAGTTCTTGGTGTTCTTTCACCATAACCCTTAGCTACCAAACGTGCTGGGTCAATACCACGTTCAATAAGGTAATTAACTACCGACTCAGCTCTGCGCTGTGAAAGTATATCATTTCTCTCTTCTGTATCACGGGCATCGGTATGAGCGGCAAGCTCAACCACTATGGTTTCATTATCCAGTAATGTTTTAATTAATCCCTGTAGTGAATCCTGGTATTGAGGTTTTAGATCCCATTTAGCCAGATCATAAAGAATGTCAGGTAGAACAACGGGTTTTTCAGGAATTGGTTCAAGCATGAAATCAATAACAAAATCCTTGTTCTTTTCCATCCCAACGGTTGTTTCACGGGCTTTCTTATTGAAATAGTTCTCTTTAACGACAGTTAATTCATAGGTTGTGTTAGGTTTGATTTGTGATTTACTGAAGGAATAAAAGCCTTTAGGATCAGTTTTTGCCTCTACTGATGATCCATCTGAACCTACTAATTTAACAGAAGCCATTGGAACAAATTGTAAAGTACGGTCATCTTTTACCACTCCTGCAAGGGTAAAAACCAGTGGTGGGTTGTTAAAAGAATAAATGTCATCACCACCTCTGCCACCTTTACGATTAGAGCTCATTACACCGGCATCTTCACCAGGCTTGAATGCCATTGCAAAGTCGTCACCGCTGGAATTAACAGGCACTTCAATATTTATAGGTTTTGACCATTCATTATTGCGCTTGTATGATTTAAAAATATCAAGTCCGCCTAGACCGGGATGTGCGTTTGATGCGAAATATAATGTTGTATCATTCCTGAGAAACGGGAAGACTTCATCACCTGGGGTATTAACTAATTCCCCCAAATTTAACGGTTTTTTGAACTTATCACCCGTTGATGTTCTAGTGGCAATCCACAAGTCTTTACCACCTTTCCCACCTGCCCGGTCGCTTGAAAAGATAATAGTCAATTCATCAGTACTGATAGCAGGATGTCCGTTAGTTACGGTACTATCACTGCCCAGTTCTAGAACCTGAGGTTCGCCCCATCCTTTTCCTGAGCGTTTTACAATCAATATTTTACAATTAGAGTTTTCTGCATCTTCATTACCGCACCGGGTGAAATACATTGTACTGAAGTTGGCATTGAATGCCGGAGCACCCTCATTTGAAGCAGTATTCAGTTTGCCTTCACTATCTATAAGTGTGGGTTCACTCCATTCATCTTTTCTGTCCTGACGGCTTTGGAAAAGATCACTGAAGTTTTGACCGGTCCATCCATCTAATCCTTTACCGGTACTGCCTTCACGGGTTGATGTGAAGATGAGTGCATTATAGAATTTATCAGAATAAGTTGCTGCAAAATCATCCGTTTTTGAATTGATTTTTTTCAGATTTTCAACACTGTATTTGGTTGGATTATCCAGCCATTCCTTTGCCATTCTGCATGATTCAACACCATTAGATCCCCTGGGATCATCAGGAACGTTTTCTACATACAATGAATAAAATTGTGCAGCCAGTTCATACTTCTCGTTTGCTTTAAGCATATCTGCATAGTTAAGAAATGCAACAGGATTTTTCCTTGCGAAATCACTGTTGATCATACGTCGATAAGTTACTTCAGCACGTTTAGTATTATTCATCATGCGGTAACATTCAGCCATCTTAAACGATATCCTGTCTTTTTCAGGTCGGCTTTTAGTACGTGAATAAGCTTTTTTATATCTGGTGACTGCAACATTATACTGAAATGTATTGAATGCATCATCAGCAGCTGCCATTCGTCGTCCCTGAGCTGAAATATCAGGCGTCAAAAAGAGCAGGAAGAACAGGAAAGATAAAATTATTCTAGGATTCATGAAGTATAATGTTGAGTGATAAACTCACTTATTTAGTTCTGTTTCACGGTTAACGATTCTTGCTGGTTCATTATTGTTACTTAAACCAGTAACACTATCATCTGCAGGTGGTTTGTTCTGTGAGCTATATTTTTGATTTTCTGGTTCTGGTTTCTTTTCAGTTACCGGATCCATTATATTATTTATATCAATGCTCTTGGTATTGATGCGTGCTGATTCCCTTGCTGTTTTTAGTTCAGTAGTGATACTGCGGGTTTCATCTCTGAATTCTTTGGTTAACTCACCTGATACACTCTTGATCTCATTCATCGTACGACCTATTTTCCTTGCAATTTCAGGAAGTTTCTTAGGGCCGAAAACAAAAAATGCAACTAGCAAAATAACTAAAAATTCACCTCCACTTATATCAAGAAACAATAAAGAGTTTTCCAGCATGGAATTCTAATTTGGAGGGTAAAGATAAACAATTATAAAATGAGTAGATAACCTCATAAAAAGAAAAGAGCAACCATTACAGTTGCTCTTTTCGATTATTTCGAATTCTCTATTCAGAAATATTTACTTTTTCACCGCTTTAGCGGCCAGAGCTTTCTTTGCTTTCTTTCGATCAGAAATAGTTATGAAATCATATGCAAGGGCAGCTGCATTGAAGATGGAAGAGTAAGTACCGATGGCGATACCAATCATCAGGGCGAAAACAAATCCTCTGATAACCTCACCACCAAAGATGAAGATAGCAATAAGAACAACCAACGTAGTACCTGCGGTATTGAAAGTACGTCCTAATGTACTGTTGATTGCACCATTCATGTTATCAGTGAGTGATCTTTTAGGATGTAATCCAAGATACTCCCTGATACGGTCAAAGATGATCACGGTGTCATTGATAGAATAACCAATGATAGTAAGCAAGGCCGCAATAAATGATTGATCTGCTTCTAGGTTAAACGGTAGTATACCATAGAAGATGGAGAATACTCCGATGGTAATTAGTGTATCATGCGCCAATGAAATCAGACCTGCAAGACCATACTGCCATCTCTTGAATCGTATAGCTATGTAGATGAAAATTACCAACAACGCGAAGATTACGGCCATTACAGCACCCTGTTTAATATCATCTGCAATAGTAGGACCTACCTTTTGTGAGCTAAGGCGACCAAGTATTTTAACATCACTATCTGAAGTGAAGTCATTCAATGACATTGGTGTCTTATAAAAACTTTTTAGTCCTTCATATAGTTTGGCTTCAACAATGCTGTCAGCAGCTTTACTTTCATCAGTAATAATATACTTTGTAGTGATCTTAACCTGATTGTCTCCACCAAAAGTCTTCACTTCAGGGGCTTCACCAAATTGAACACTTAACGCTTTCCTTACATCATTTGTAGTGACATCCTGATCGAAGCGAACAACATAAGTTCTACCTCCGGTAAAGTCAACACCAAAATTGAGTCCTTTGGTTGCCAGTGAAATAAGACCAGCTAAAATTATTACTCCTGATACGATATAGAGAGTTTTCCTGATTTTAATGAAGTCAATATGAACATCAGTAAAAGCATATCTGGTATAGGAGTTATCAAAGGTGATGGTTTTGTTTTTCTTCAGAAGATATTCAAAAATGATTCTTGAGATAAAGATAGCTGTGAACAAGGAAGTTATGATACCGATGATAAGCGTTGTTGCAAAACCCTGAATTGGACCGGAACCAAAAATGTACAGTACAATACCGGTAAGAAGTGTGGTGACGTTACCGTCGATAATAGCAGAATATGCATTACTATATCCATCGGTTATAGCTAAGCGCATTCCCTTACCTGCTCTGAGTTCCTCTCGAATACGTTCATAAATAATAACGTTGGCATCAACGGCCATACCGAGTGTTAGCACGATACCGGCGATACCGGGAAGGGTTAATACAGCACCCAGTGAACTCAAAACACCAAAAATGAAGAAAATATTGGTTACCAGTGCAAGGTCGGCAATTAAACCGGCTTTGTTGTAATATCCCCACATATAGACGAGAACAAGAATGAATGCAATAACAAAGGAAGAAAGTCCTGAATTGATGGATTCACGTCCTAATGAAGGCCCTACAACCTCTTCCTGAACAATACGTGCAGGAGCCGGCAATTTACCAGCTTTAAGAATGTTGCTTAAGTCCTGAGCTTCTTCAATAGTGAAGTTACCTGAGATGGATGATCTTCCGTTTGGAATTTCACCGTTCACCATTGGAGCACTGTAAACATAATCATCAAGAACAATTGCGATCTGATTACCTACATTATCTGCAGTTAATCGTTTCCATATCTTGGCACCGGCGCTGTTCATCAGCATGGTGATTTCAACACGACCATTTTGATCATAATCCTGACGAGCATCAACAACAGCATCACCACCAAGAGGTGCTTTGCCGTCGCGATTAGTAACTTTTAGAGCTACCAATTCAAGAACATCAGGCATTTCAGCTTCAGGCTTAACAGTCCAGGCTAACTTCAGATCTCTAGGGAAAATGTTGGTTACTTTAGCAAGTAAATCATTTACTCTAGCTGTATCCTTAATAGCGGCACGACCAACAGTCGCTCCCTGACCCGGGAAATATTTGCCACTTTCATCTGAATATATAGCAGGGTTTAAGTAAGCATATAAAGGATTTTCTTTAGCATATTTTTCAAATGATTCCTTCTGCTGGGCTGCAGCAGATGTGTCACTTATTTTTTCAAGCAAAGAAGATGTATCAGAAGCAAGTTTAGCAGAATCTACCTGTGCTTCGGTTGCATCAGCATCAGAGACCGTTGTATTGTTCAGGTTACCAGCAATGGAGTCAAGAACGGTACTGTCGGTAACAACTTCACCTGTTGAAGCCAGACGCTTGTTAGCTTCTTCAAAATACTGAACCAGGTCAGTGAACTGATAAGTTTCCCAGAATTCGAGCTGAGCGGTACCCTGTAGAAGTTTACGAACGCGTTCAGGTTCTTTTATACCCGGAAGTTCAACGAGGATACGACCAGCCGTAGATAATTTCTGGATATTAGGTTGAGCAACGCCAAACCTATCGATACGAGTGCGGAGGATATTAAAAGTACGGTCAATAGCACCGTTCGTTTCTTCCCTAATAACCTTGAGCACTTCGGCGTTTGTGGAGTTGAAGGTAATTCTGTCTTTCAGATCAACAGTATTGAAAATGGCAGCCAGTTTTGCGTTTGGGTCCACTTCTTCAAATGATTGACCAAATAGGGTGACAAAATCCTGTTGACTGTTTTTTTGTTTTTCAACAGCTTTCTGAATTGCCTGAGTAAAGACTGGATTATCACTGTTATCTGACAACGCCCTGACGATATCAACAACAGATACTTCCATTGTAACGTTCATACCGCCCTTGAGGTCAAGACCAAGGTTTAATTCACGTTCTTTTACCTCGCGATAGGTATATTTTCTAACTAGTATGTTATATACCGGTAAGTTAGCCACTGAATCGAGATAATAGCTTTCCCTCGCTTTAGCAATTGAATCATAAATGGTAGTTTCAAGTAATGAATTCCCCTTTGATAACTCTTTAGCTAACTTAGTAGTACTCTCGTTCTTGGCATAATTCCTGGCTTTACTCTCAACCCTTTTTGAAAAGAATGTGAATGAAAGCTGAAAAAGGCACACAATTGCCAATGCAATTGCGAAAAATTTAATAGCACCTTTATTCTGCATGTGGTGGATAGATTAATAAATAAATTGACTTTTTTTTGAGTTTGCAAATATAGAATAAGTATCAGAATTAACCAATGTACAGTTCCAAGTTTTTTTTAGCGCTATTTTGAGCCTAAAATGATAACAGTGAGTTTGTTTATAAAAGCCAAATTTCCTTGTTATCTTTGCAATGCAGCTTTAATGACCCGGTTTTACAATTAAATTTGATTAATTCAAAATCCCTACTTCAAGAATAAATTAATTATGAGCAGTCCAATTGTTTTATACCGTTTTAAACTGATATTGATAATTTCGTACTTATCTCTAAACGCTACTGCTCAAACGTTTAATGATTATGGGTTTGCTTACTGGAATAACCTCCCACTGAAAATTAATGGTGTAAAGATACATAATCCATGGGTAGGAGGCTTAAATAATATTCAGTTTGGAGAAATAGACCTGAATATGGATGGACAGAATGATTTAATTGTATTTGACAGGCATGGCAACAGACTACTTCCATTTATATTTCAATCTTTACCTATACCTTGGTACGAATATGATCCTTCCTATAAAAAGCACCTTCCGCCAGTTATAAATACTTTTCAGATTCATGATTACAATGGAGATCAAAAGCCTGATATCTATACATATACACCTGGTGGAATCATGGTGTACAAAAACATTTCTCAACAGGAATTGAGATTCGAAAAAGCAGTCCAGCAGTTTATAACATCTCTTCAGGGTAATATTTTTACTAATCTTTTGGTAACAAATGTTGATTATCCGGCAATTTTTGACATTGATAACGATGGGGATTTCGATATATTAACATTCTGGGGATTGGGCTCTTTTATGGAGCTACATCAGAATATGTCAATAGAAACCTATGGTCATGCGGATTCATTGCTATATCATAAGGTTGACTATTGTTGGGGGCGTTTTTCAGAAGATGCTGAATCAAATGAGATAGTCCTCGACACATGTGTTGACTTGACTGTATTGAATCCAGGCCAGATGTTTGAGTTGCATGGAGCGGCGAGAAGTCTTCAGGGTGAACGACATACAGGATCAACTCTGAGTCTATTGGATATAAATAATGATAATGTTCTCGATCTTTTATTAGGAGATGTTGATTTTCTGAGCATTAAAGCATTGATAAACGGGGGAAATAATACCGAAGCTCTGATAACTGAAGTCATTGATTCTTTCCCAACTGTAAACCCTATAAATCTTTCTTCTTTTCCATCCATGCAACAGATTGATGTTTATAATGATGGAATTCCTGATCTGATTGCCTCACCTTTTGATCCCGGATTAACCAGATCGGCTGGTTACAACAGTGTTTGGCAGTTTAATATTTCCGAATCAGGTGAATTGACCAAGGTAAAAGAATCATTCCTTCAGGATGAAATGATTGATGTGGGCTTGGGTGGTTATCCGGTTTTTGCAGAAATAACAGATGATACCCTTACTGATCTGGTGGTGGGCAATTATGGCAGATTATTAAGCAATTATTATGACGATAATGGACAGTTGCATTGTGAATATTCCTCTTCAATTAGCCTTTTTAAAAATATTGGAACAGCTGCAAATCCCGAATTCGGCTTAATAAGTGATGATTTTGGGGGATTGCTTAGTCAGGAATTCCTGTCAGCTTATCCTGCTTTTGGAGATCTAAATGGTGATCAATTGAAAGATATGCTGATAGGAACTGCGGATGGTCAGTTGTTGTTATTTTATAATAACGGATTTATTAATGACTTGCCGGTTTATGAAGCTCCGGTCAATTTGTCAACTGAGAATTTGGGTGATTACCTGACACCAACCTTTATTGATATTAATTCAGATGGTTTGCTTGATATATTGTGTGGTAATAAAGTTGGAAAATTAGACTTGTTAATTAATATAGGGTCAGTTCAACTACCCGATTTTAGTCTTGTTACAAATGACTTTGGAAAAATAAATGTTGCTGATTCTACGCAATCATATACCGGTTACAGTGTACCGGCGATTTTTACCGACAAACAAAATCATTTAAGGCTAATAGTTGGTTCCGAATCAGGTAACCTGGCATATTATCCTCTGGTAAGTTCAGATCCATTTGAGGAATTACTTCCCAAAATGGATGCCTTTAATGAGATCAGCGAGGGAATCAGAACATCATGTTCAATAAGTGACCTAGATCATGATGGATTTCCCGACCTTGCTGTAGGTAATTACTCAGGAGGTATTTCATTGCGAAAGGGGACACTTGCAGGTCCTTCTGACATTGAAGAGAACAAATATGCTCGTCAGTCCCTGAAAATCTATCCCAATCCAGTTAATTCAACTGCTACTGTATATTTGTCTGCAGACGGTGACTGGGAACTTGCTATTTACAATTACTCCGGGCAATTAATGTATCAATCACTATTTTCAGGATCAACACTGCAAATTGATTTAAACAATTTGAGAAGCGGGCTATATTTAATAGTCGCTTCTCAGAAAGATAAAAGCCGAAGAATACTAACGGGTAAAATTATGATTACTCGATAACTTCATTTTTTGAACCTTCTTTAGGTTCTTCCAAAGCGTGCAATTCAAGCACTCTTTCCTCGAAATTTATTACAGCTTTACAATGGCGCAAGAGATCGCAACCTAATAAACCATCAATTTGTGGATTTCCCATACCACGGAAAACACGATTGATTGGTCCAAGATCTTTAGCATCGGCTTTATAATCATTAATTACAATTGAACCAATTTCAAGTTTTTCAATCGTAGCAATGTAGGTATAAACGCTAGAGGATGCTGAAGCCATGCTGCGGCGTGAATTACGTTTCAGCTCAGTCTGGTTTACAAATTTCTGTAAGTGATCAGTATCCAATACGGTCTTTGGCGAACCAGTGTCAACCATAAGAAGTGCAGGTTTGCCATTGATAGTTACCCTAGCTAACAGATTATATCCACCTGTTTCAAAATTTAACTGAATCAGCTTTAGTGATGTCATGTTTGATAGTTTGTTAATATATAAAAACAATAAGTCTGGATTCCCGGCCAGTCTTAGAAATTCGGTTTCAATGCGTACTTGTTATAATATTTCTCTATAATTTCAACAGCTTCATCGGCCGTATCCACTAAGGAAAAGATATCCAGATCAGCTGAATTAATATTCGTTTCAGCAAGCATCTTATTTTTTATCCATTCAATCAGACCTTGCCAGTAATCCTTCGAAACAAGCACAATAGGAAACCTTACAGTTTTATGTGTCTGTACCAAAGTAATGGCTTCAAATAACTCATCCATAGTTCCAAATCCACCGGGTAACACAATATAACCTTGTGAATACTTCATAAACATAACTTTCCTGACGAAGAAATAATCAAATATCATTAATTTATCAGGGTCAATGAATGGATTGGAACCTTGTTCAAAGGGTAATTCTATGTTTAATCCAACAGATTTACCACCACCAAAGTGAGCACCTTTGTTGGCAGCTTCCATAATTCCCGGTCCACCACCAGAAATTACCCCAAAACCTTTCTTGGTTAAGAGATATGCTATTTCTTCAGCTAACTTATAAAATCTATCTGAAGGGTGGGTGCGGGCTGATCCAAATATAGAAACACAAGGACCGATACGGCCTAATTTTTCAAAGCCTTCAACGAACTCAGCCATTATCTTGAATACTTCCCATGAGTCGCTGGTCATTATTTCATTCCAGCTTTTGGGAGTTATTGCTTCCCTTATTCTGTCCTCTTCATTTAGTCCTATCGGGTGCATTCAAAAGTCTTATGTTTATATATATTTTTATAACAGGCTGTAAATATAATACAATTACAAGGCAGAATCAAAAGAAAAAAAACAAAAGATTAAAAAAATAGATACTTACGCGTTTATTTCTTTCTTAAGATATTCACCAGTAAGACTTTCAGGATTGTTCAAAATGCTTTCTGGTGTGCCTTGTGCAACAATACGGCCACCTTTTTTTCCTCCCTCAGGTCCAAGGTCAATAATATAATCCGCAACTTTAATGACCTCCATGTTGTGTTCAATGACAATAACTGTATTACCTCTGTCAACTAGTTTGTTAAGAACTTTCATCAATACATTTACATCTTCAAAATGAAGACCGGTAGTTGGCTCATCAAGAATGTACATTGTATTGCCGGTATCCTTGCGGGAAAGCTCAGTTGCCAATTTAACACGCTGGGCTTCACCACCTGACAAAGTAGTGGATTGTTGGCCTAAAGTAATATAGCCAAGCCCAACGTCTTTCAATGTTCTTATTTTCTGTAGTATGGATGGAATATTCTCAAAGAATTCAACAGCTTGGTTTATAGTCATATCCAACACATCATTGATGGACTTGCCCTTGAATCTGACTTCGAGCGTTGCAGTATTGTATCTTTTGCCATAGCAAGTCTCACACAAGACTTGTACATCGGGCAGAAAGTTCATTTCAATCAATTTTACTCCTGCACCCCGGCATGTTTCACACCTTCCACCTTTAACATTGAATGAAAACCTTCCTGGAAGATACCCTCTTATTTTAGCTTCAGGCAGTGCCGAGAATAATTTTCTGATATCATCGAAAACGCCGGTATAAGTTGCCGGATTAGAACGTGGTGTACGTCCAATGGGAGATTGGTCTATTTCAATCACTTTGTCCAGATTCTCAAGCCCTTTGATCTTTTTATATGGTAGTGGTTTCTTTTCAGACCTAAAGAAATGATGACTCAGAATAGGGTACAACGTTTCATTGATAAGGGATGATTTGCCACTTCCAGATACACCTGTTATGCAAATTAATACTCCTAGAGGTAATTGTAAAGTGATGTTTTTCAGATTATTTCCTGTTGCCCCTTCAATGGTAAGAAAATTACCATTCGAATTCCTCCTTTTTTCAGGTACAGGTATTTGCAGGTCACCTGTAAGATAACGGCAGGTGAGTGTGCTGCACTCAAGCATTTGTTGTGGTGTACCCGCAGCAACTATCTTTCCACCAAGTTTACCGGCGCCAGGGCCTACATCAATAACATAGTCAGCTGACATTATCATATCTTTATCATGCTCAACAACTATAACTGAATTGCCAATGTCACGAAGATTTTGCAGAGCCCTGATCAATTGTCGGTTATCCCGCTGATGTAAACCAATACTTGGTTCATCAAGAATGTAAAGTACACCCACCAACTGAGAACCTATTTGAGTTGCCAGACGTATGCGCTGAGCTTCCCCTCCAGAAAGACTCCCGGCTGATCGATTAAGAGCCAGATAATCAAGTCCAACGTCAAGCAGGAACCTGATGCGGTTCCTTATCTCTCTTATTATCTCATTTGCAATGTATTCGCGTCGGGGATCGTCTATAAAATGATTCTGTTCAAACCATTCATCAAGGGCTGAAAGTTCCAATTCTGAAAGTTCTGCGATATTTTTACCGTCGATCATGAAACACATGGAGTCTTTGTTCAATCTGGCTCCATTACATGAAGGGCATTGTACAATATTGGTAAAGCTACCTGCCCATTTGCGTACACCATTGGAATCTTCATTCAACTGATTATTGATGAAGTTGATAATACCTTCAAAGTTTAGTGAATAAGATGAAGTTACGCCCAGATATTCGTTCTTTACCTTTAGTATTTCCTCACTGCCATATAGAATGGAATTCAGTGCATGTTCCGGTAAATCCTCAACAGGTGTATCAAGGGTAAATTTGTATTTTTCACCTAAAGCTTCTATTTGTCTGAAAATCCAGGTTGCCTTGCCTTCGCCTAAAGGGGCAATTCCTCCCTTTCGAATACTCTTTTTAGGATCAGGGATGATTTTTTTTAGATCAATCTCTGTAATTATACCTAATCCATTACATTGAGTACAAGCACCGTAGGGGGAATTAAAGGAAAATGAATTCGGCTCAGGTTCATTAAAAGCTGTACCACTTGCCGGATCCATCAAGTTCTTACTGAGATATTTTATTTGTTCTGTTTTGACGTCAAGGATCAGGATAGTTCCTTTCCCTTGTTTCAATGCTGTTTGTACAGATGACTTGATTCGTTGTTCAGATTTGTCGTTTACAGTAACTTTATCGACAACCAATTCAATGTCATGAACCTTGTAACGATCAATTTGCATTCCAAACACTATCTCCTTCAATTCACCATCAACACGTATTTTGAGGAATCCTTGTTTTCGAAATTGTTCAAATAATTCCCGGTAATGGCCTTTTCTTCCTTTAACTATCGGTGATAAAATCAAAATACTTTTATCAGGAAAGTCGTTGTGTATAAGTTTAATTATCTGCTCTTCGGTATACTTAATAAGTTTCTGACCATTAACTGGAGAAAAAGCCTCAGCAGTTCTCGCAAAAAGCAGTCGCATGAAATCGTATATCTCTGTAATTGTTCCAACTGTGGAACGAGGATTGCGGGATGTTGACTTTTGCTCTATGGAGATAACAGGACTTAATCCGCTGACTTCATCTACATCCGGACGCTCCAGGTTGCCTATAAAATGGCGGGCATAGGCTGAAAAAGTTTCCATATACCTGCGCTGACCTTCGGCATAGATAGTATCAAAAGCAAGAGATGATTTACCACTGCCGCTCAATCCGGTAATGACGACAAGTTGATCACGGGGAATTACTACATCTAAATTCTGGAGATTATGGACTCTAGCCCCATAAACCAAAAGGTTATTGGTTGCAACAGGTGTGCTTATTTCTGTATCGGTAATTATTTGTTCAGTTTCCATTCATTAATTAGTGACTTCTCTGATAAACTACTGTTCAACAGGTGTGTCCAGGGTGCCTTTCCCCATAATATTATCAGCATCCTCCAACTTCTTCAGTAGCTTACTATAACTGGTGTATCCTTTTTCAGGTATTTGAACCTGATATTTTTTCCCGTTTGTTATAGTCAGTTTATCAGTTCGGAGCCAAGGATTAAACTCTTTGAGTATTCGGTAATTCACATTATTATCTACTGCAAAGGTAATAAGATCAGTTACACTGGAATTCACTTCAACTGATTTAGTTGGAATAACCGGATATAAATCCCTCTTTCTCAGATAGAATCCATAGGTGGTAGGATCCTCATATATGAGTTTCATGGCGAGTATTCTGAAAATATATCTGGATGTTTCCTGGTTCAGATAAAGTTCATAGAAGTCTTTCATCTTTTGTCGCTCTATTTCCTTCGTTATTCTTCCTTGTCCGGCATTATAGGAAGCCGCTGTCAATGTCCAGTTCCCATATTTCAAATAGGAACTCTGAAAGTATTTTGCAGCAGCTGCGGTTGACTTTTCGAGATGATATCTTTCATCGACTTCTTCGGTTAATTCCAGTCCATATTGTTTTGCTGTAGCATCCAGAAATTGCCAGAAACCCGCTGCATTTGATGGTGAAACCACATTCATTAGTCCACTCTCAATTAATGCAACGTACTTAAAGTCATCAGGTATGTTGTTCTTCTTCAGAATTGGTTCAATAACAGGAAAATATCTGGCAGCCCGCTTGAGCATAAGAATTGTATTGGAGTGCCAGTATGTATTAACCATAAGCTCCCTATCAAGACCCTCGCGCACATAGAAGATGTCAAGAGGGGCGATTTCTCCGGCAAATGTTACCGAATCAGGGATAATTATTGCATGAGCCTTATTGTGCCGGGCAAAAGATTCATAGTACAATTTATCGTTGTCCTGATCGGGTCCAGTAAAAAAAGCGAATACGCCGATGGTGATGACACCAATAAGTAACAGGAAGAAGGATGTTTTATAGATGGGAAATTTCATGATTATTGCATTTAATTTATGACATAATAACGCTTTAATGAGTCTTTTCGTTTGCTGAACAAGAATTTATGATACATTCTCCTCAAACCAACGTTATTACTTGACTGGATATTTTTATGAATTTTCAAGTTAAGATCATCCATACTTGTAACAGTCAAGAAAGACCCATAATTGCTAATAACTTATAAATTTCAACGTAGATGATAAGCAGCCAATTATTCCAATAAACGTTTATAATCAGCGAAAGAAGGTGCTACTTTATCTTTATTTGAGAGTGTGGGATTATCTATATTCCATTTGATATCCAGTTCCGGGTCGTCCCACCTGATAGCAGCTTCAGCAGGTTTATGATACACACCCGAACACTTATAGGTGAATATGGTATCATTTTCAAGTGTGAGAAAACCATGGGCAAATCCTTCAGGTACCCAGTACATCAGTTTGTTTTCACCGGTAAGAAGAATAGAAGCCCATTTACCGAATGTGGGTGAATCCTTACGAATATCAACAGCCACATCCAGCACGGCACCTTTAATTACCCTTACAAGTTTTCCCTGAGCATAAGGTGCATTCTGAAAGTGTAATCCTCTCAAGACACCTTTCATAGACCTGCTCTCATTATCCTGAACAAAATCTACCTCAATACCGGCGTTGGCTAGTTTAGTCTTATTATATGATTCAAAGAAATAACCCCTGTCATCAGTATAGACATCAGGCTTGATTATTAGTAACCCGGGAATTTCAGTAGTTAAGATATCCATTACACTAGATGTGAATTACCTCATCATAGGCAGCAGCAACAGCTTCCATTATTGCTTCTGACATGGTTGGATGAGGATGTACTGCCTGAATGATCTCTTCACCGGTAGTTTCAAGTTTTCGTGCAACTACTACTTCAGCAATCATCTCTGTTACATTATCACCAATCATGTGTGCACCAAGCCATTCTCCATATTTGGCATCGAAAATAACTTTAACAAACCCTTCCTTGTTCCCGGCAGCACTTGCTTTTCCTGAGGCAGAGAAAGGAAACTTGCCAACCTTAACATCATATCCTGCTTCACGGGCTGCCTTTTCAGTCATTCCAACCGATGCAATCTCAGGATGAGTATAGGTACATCCCGGTATATTACCATAATCCAGTGCGTCAACATGCTTTCCTGAAATCTTTTCAACACAGATAATGCCTTCATGTGATGCAACATGCGCCAATGCGGGTCCATGTACTATATCACCAATGGCATATATGCCTTCCACATTGGTTCGGTAATACTCATCAACAACCACTTTGCCTTTTTCAACCTTGATACCGGTTTCTTCAATACCCAGATTTTCAAGATTAGTTGCTATGCCAACAGCCGACAGAACAATATCAGCCTCAACAGTTTCCTGTCCTTTCTTTGTTTGAATAGCGACTTTACATTTCTCACCAGTTACTTCGACAGATTCAACAGTAGAAGAAGTCATAACTTTCATGCCGGTCTTCTTGAAACTTCTTTCCAACTGTTTGGAGACTTCTTCATCTTCAACCGGGACCACATTTGGCATGAATTCAACCAAGGTAACTTTCGTTCCCATAGTTTGATAGAAATAAGCAAACTCTGATCCGATAGCACCTGAACCAACAACTACCATGCTTTCAGGAAGGGAAGGCAGAACCATAGCTTCACGGTAGCCGATTATCTTTTTACCATCCTGCTTAAGGTTAGGAAGTTCACGTGAGCGAGCCCCAGTTGCAAGTATTATATGTTGGGCAGAATACTCAGTAACTTTACCTTCAGCATCTGTTACTTCAACTATTTTACCCGGTTTTACCTTGCCGTATCCGGCTATATGTTCAATTTTATTTTTCTTAAACAGGAATTGGATTCCTTTGCTCATTCCATCAGCAACTGATCTGCTTCTTTTAACCACAGCCTCAAAATCAGCTTTCACTTCTCCGGTCACACTAATCCCATATTCAGAAGCATGTTTCATATAATCATACACCTGAGCGCTTTTCATCAACGCTTTCGTAGGAATACAGCCCCAATTAAGACAAATGCCACCAAGTTCAGCCTTTTCAACAACTCCGACTTTCATACCCAATTGTGACGCCCTGATAGCAGCAACATAACCGCCAGGACCAGAACCTATTACTATCAAATCATAATTCATAACTCGTCGATATTAATGTTGTGCAAACTTAAATAATTTTACCCGCTCTAACAAGGTTTGACTGCTTTTGTTTTGGGGACTATAATTATTACTTGGCGTACTTTATTGATAATTCATTAACCAGGATGGTGCGAATCCCATGGACTTTTAATGGCTCATGCATGAGTGGGGTTGTTTCTATCCTTTATAGTTGTTTGAAGAGTAAAATATCCAATTTTCGAGAATGCGTATAATAAGCGGTAATTAGGTTCAATAAATTCGCATAAAAGAAATCAAAATGCGAACCTAATGCGACCAGTTAGCGACCAGTTAGCGCAGACTAGAAAATCCAATACAAAACTTTTTTAAGATGGATTTTAAGCTTTTTACGCAGGTATAATGGTGTTGTTTTTTGCTTCAGCTAGCTATTCCTTTTTATGTTGATAGTGCAGATGTACAAGTCCGGTATTATATTCCTTTATATCTATCAGCTTAAGTCTTTGCATTGGGAAACCGGGTTTGAAGAGAGGTGTGCCATTGCCCAATAACACTGGAATAATCGCGATATAATACTCATCAATCAACTTCCTCTCCATTAGTTGTAATATGATTTGAGAACCGCCTTCAACGAACAGGTGTCTCCCATCGCTTTTTAGCTTCTCAACTAAGGCTGCCAGATCACCTGAAAAGTATTTTAACCGGGACTCGTTAATGTGACTACTAACAGGCTGCTTTTGATGAGTTACTATATATGTTTCTTTATCTTCATGCTGATATTCAGGTGCATTACGCATAATCCAATCATAGGTTGTCTTCCCCATAATAACGGTGTCTATGCTTTTCATAAATGCTGAATATCCGTAATCTTCTCCCTGTTTTTCTACTGAATCAAGGAAGGAGAGATCCTCATTTTCACCGGCTATAAAACCATCCAGACTACAGGCTATATAAAGAATTGCCCTGCCATTCATTTTGTACATTGATTTAAAGTGGAGAAATGCAGACCATAGATACATATAAACGGTGCCAAAAAAGGTCCGCTGCTACAGTAATGCAACACATTTATCAGCCTAAAGTTCTAATTGACGTTCAAACCCTGTTTGAAGGGAAATGAATGTTTCAGTAAAGGTTATTTCCGGTATTGACTGTATTTGTTCAACGATAATTTTCTTCAGATGCTCATTATTATGCGTATAGATCTTGAGCAGTAAGGAGTATTTCCCTGAGATATGATGGCATTCAACGATTTCTGGTATTTTTTTGATCTTCTGAAATACTTCATCATGAGTGGAGTGAGCGGTTAAATTTACCTGTATGCCTATGAAGGCACAGGTATGGTAACCCATACCTCCCGGATTCATGATAAGAGAAGATCCTTTAATCAGCCCTGCTTCCTCCATTTTTTGAACTCTCTGATGTATTGCAGCTCCCGATACTTTACACTGACGGGCAACTTCCACAAAAGGCATTCGCGCGTCCGCGTTAAGTAATTTCAGAATTTTCTTGTCCAAACTGTCAATATGAAAGTGTTTTTCCATGTTTAAGTTAAATTACTTAATATTTAAAGCATAAATGGGCAAAATGCTTACACAATTTAAAAAATACAGCCATTTTGCTGCAAATATATGAGTATTCAGCTAAATGTAGTTCGCTATTCGTATTTTTGTATGGTTAACAATCAGGGAACAAAAAAAATAAATCAAAAAACAAAGGATAATGAAATTCGATCCCGCAAGTCAGATTCAGGACCTTCACCAGTTTGGAGAATTTGGTGATGTAAATCCTTCTATTACAGATTCAGCTACCTATACCTTTATGCAAGCCAAGCAAATGACTGATACTTTTAAAGGCGAAACTGAAGGTTATTTTCTTTACTCCAGGCATTGGAACCCAAGCAATAAGTACCTTGCTGATGCTATGGCAGCAATGGAAGGTACAGAAGCTGCCTGGGTTACTGCCAGCGGAATGGCTGCAATTACCAATGCTATCATGCAATTGGTTAAATGTGGTGATCATATTGTAAGCAGTCGTACTGTTTATGGTGGTACGTTTGCTTTTCTATCCAATTATATCAAGAGGTTTAATGTAGAGGTTTCATTTGTAGATATTACTAATATTGAATCTGTAAAGTCTGCTATACGCCCGAATACAAGGCTTATATATACGGAATCAATGACTAATCCGATGCTTCAGGTTTCTGATATTCCTGTACTTTCATCGGTGGCAAATGAGCATAATATTCCTTTGATTGTGGATAATACTTTCACTCCAATGATCCTTAATCCCGCGAAATTAGGAGCCCACATCGTTGTTTATAGTCTTACCAAGTTTGTTAATGGCAAGAATGACTGTGTAGCAGGTGCTATATGCGGAACCAGTGAATATATCAACTCTCTTATAGATCTGAATGGTGGCACATCTATGTTATTGGGCCCTGTTCTTGATCCACTTCGCTCTTCTTCTATATTGAAGAACCTTCACACCTTGCATATTCGTATGAAGCAGCATAGTTACAATGCTATGTTCCTGGCTAAAAAGTTCAAGGAAGTTGGCTTGCCTACTTCTTATGCCGGTTTGGAAGATCATCCAGGTCATGAAGTAATGACACGGACTATGAACAAGGAATTCGGCTATGGTGGAATGCTCAACATTGATCTGGGTACCGTTGAGAAAGCAGCCATTTTCATGGAAGACATGGAAAAGAATGATGTAGGATATCTTGCAGTTAGCTTAGGCTATTTCAAGACTCTCTTCAGTAATTCCGGGAAAAGTACTTCAAGTGAAGTTCCCGATGATATTCAGCATGATATGGGAATGAGCGAAGGATTAGTCCGATATAGTGTAGGACTTGACAATGATATAGAACGTACCTGGGAGCGCATTCAATTGAGCCTTAAGAAAGTTGGTGTTTTAAAATAATAGTGATTTTTAGCTCAGTAATCTCGTATTACTAAATTACTTGCAACTACTACAAATAAACAACTGAGCAATATATCATTAAAGAATAAGGGAAGCCTCAAAAGCTTCCCTTTACTTTTTAATCAATTGAAATGTTGAGTATTGCCCTACTGGTTTTGTTGAATTGTACTTCCTGTTTTGTAGAATTACTCTTCTGAATTTGTTGAATCAACCTTTTGATTTCACCGATTTAATGATGCTACTTTTGAATTTATACTGTAGAGCTTTCTTCTGCAAATCACCTGAGGCTTTACGGTGTTTCACCAGGTTCATTATCTCTTGTGGTGAGTATGTATTGATGTTCTTGCCTTTTACCAGTGTTTGATTATTAGTATTATCAAAGCGTGCAGGTATTGTTCTTATAGACGCAGATTTTGTGACCGGTTGGTTTTGTATTATCCCATTAATAAATGTAAATGGCATTCCTTCGGCATCACTATAAAAGAAATAATTGTTATCCTCATTCTCCTCAGCCAGATCTTCGAATCCATCGGCAATTAACACCAGGTAATAGCTGCCATTCAGGTCTGAAGGCATCGTATAGGTGAACAGGAAATCAGCCTCAGGGTCATTATATAGTGCAGCAGCTACACTTTTACCTGAAGGAACATCTATATAATTCCACCAGCTCCCGGCAATTCCAACACCTTCAGGATAGTAATCATTGGCTCCAGGTGTATTACTGAACTGCTCCGTATAATAATCATGGATCAGAATTCCGTAATCATTTGCATCATAGGCATTGTAATACATATAAAGTATACTCCAGCGAGAGGATGCGTAAACAGTTTCAGTACCAGAATTGTAGACGTTATAGGTAATTTGTCTGTCGAGCGGTTCTGCAGATTCTTGATTATCTTCATCGACCAGATTCCAGGCTAAAACATCCAATCCTGTTATAATATCTCCTGATCCAACCTCATTTCCGGTGAAATTAACGTCAGTTTTATTCTGTGCAACAAAAGCGACCATACAAAAACTGCTCACAAAAAAATCATAATCTATCCAGATTGTCCCATTATTTCCCCAGGATTTACCCCAGGAGTTAATAACTTTAAAGGCGTTTTTCGAGTCATCATAACCGGCCAGCGTCATAGCATGATAGGCATGCTGCATTCCGGGATTCATATAGGTATCATAATCAATTACTGCAGTGCTGTTCCATTTCATAAATCGATCGCCGAGTTTAGCTCCGAAGGCAATTGGGCGACTTTCAGCCAGGTAGGCTTTTAAATTATCAACTGTCATGGAGGTTGGATCACTTTGATCAGCGATTTTACGGAAGTTCACCAGTTTGTTTTCTGCTGCTTCCGCTGTCCAATCTGAAGGCGGGTTCGTACCACAATCACCCAGACCGGTATAAGGTGCTGTTGCAATAGATGCACTGCCTCTGGTAATCAATGCATTCATGGCTGATTCAAACTGAGTACCATTACAATCACTTCCTTTTTCTGCGGCAGGAATTGCCAGAAAGAGGTCCTTTGGACTGGTTTGATTTGCCTGCTGGATGAGCTGACTGGTTGTCCATTGGTTGTCAATTCCGTTTAAAGCAGTTTTGAGATTATAGCCAACAGCCCAAACAACACAGGTGCCGTATGAGCCCTGGTCGCCGATAGGAGGGAACTTGGAACTTAAATCAATAGAAGTTGGCAATGATCCGGTATTGTCATTTATTACAATGTCTTCGGGTATTGTCTCTAATTCCTCATCTTCAACATTCCAACTCGCCAAAGCTTGCACCAGTACTTCATTCAGCACATCCAGCGCTTCTTCTTTGCTACAACTGTTTAGAATTAAGCCAGATGAGATTATTACAGATAGAGCAAACAATGCGGGTTTCTTCAGTAGCTTAGTCATGATATGTAGTTTTAATTCTGTCAGATAAATAGTTTAATTCTCTAAATGTTCATTTATGGTATCATTTGGCTCCCACTTTACTCAACCCCGTGATTTCGCCCTTTACACCGCTTAATTCTGGATTAATACCAAAAATCGAGCCAGCCAAGTCCAGTTTTCCTGATATTTCTGTATCAGTCAGATTTACCTGTCCATTAAAGCGATTATTATTCATCCATCCATTGATAAATTTATTATTTACCATGCTTGTATTACCCTCTATCCTGGCATCCGATAAACGGAACTCTTCATTGAATTGTGCATAATTGGAGAGGAAATCTCCTTTTATATTGATCAGCGACAAGTCAACTTTCCCATCGCACTTGAGATCATTAAGGACTAGATCTCCATTGATTTCAGTGCCCTGAAAGGATGATTTTCCCTTAAATATTGCTTTAAAGAAATCAGCATTCCCATCAAAAAGTGATTCCTGCATGCTGAATTGTTTCCCGGCGGTAATGGAAGTAAAGTAGGCATTGCGACCCTGAATTTGTATATTGTTGAAGGAAACTCTTTCATTGAATATGGCACCGGTAAAATTTACCATACCGCCAATCACAGCATTGTCAAAAGATGTTTCACCTCTGAAATCGCATGCTTCAAAAGTTAAATTATCGCTGAAACTGGTAGTCACAGTTACATGTTCTATCGTACTGGTCGTTGAAACCTTACCCATAAATATGCAGTTAAGAAAAGTAACCGGTACATTCACCTGTGCCACCATATTTGAGGTGCTGAAAGTATACTGGTTTTTGACTTTTGAAAAGTCCAGATCACCGGTGATGATCTTGTCCTTTATCAGCAATGGCTTGTCTTTATTTAATGCTTCAATTATTCTGCTTGCGGGCAGACTGTTTTTTATAGCTTGTTTGGGTTCGGCACTGCAGCCGGTAATGGCCACTAAGAGCATGAGTGCGAGGATTGAAAATTGTTTCATTTCTTTATTGGATTGGTTTTTCATCATGAAAACTAAGAAAGAATAGGTCTAATAAAATTAGTTATAAAAAAGCACCTGCTAGTCTAAACAGGTGCTTTTCTTCTTAAAACAGGACTATTTCCAGATCAGGCATTCTGATCAATACTATGCGGTGCTTATTCTTCCTGAACAAAAACTTTTTGGTGTCTACAGTTCCGGATCAAAAGCTACTTATTGCTTACTGTTCCTGGTAAACTGCAATGGGAGCACAACTGCAAACCAGGTTTCTGTCACCAAAAGCATCATCTACACGGGTAACAGTCGGCCAATATTTATCTGACCTGTCACAAGGCATAGGGAAAGCTGCCTTTTCACGTGAGTAGGGGAGTTCCCACTTCTCAGCTGTAACCATTTCAAGGGTATGCGGTGCTTTCTTGATCACATTAACCAGCTTGTCAGCATCACCCATGGCTATTTCATCAATCTCTGCCCTGATGGCAGTCATGGCTTCTACAAACCGGTCAAGTTCTTCCAGTGGCTCACTCTCGGTTGGCTCAACCATCAATGTTCCATGAACAGGGAAAGCAACCGTTGGAGCATGGAATCCATAGTCCATTAGTCGTTTGGCTATATCACCCACCTGAACGTCAGCTGATCTGCTGAATTCATTACAGTCAAGTATCATTTCATGTGCTACTCTGTCGTTCTTGCCGGTATATAGAATTTTATAGTGCTTCGAAAGTTTTACCTTCAAATAGTTGGCATTGAGAATTGCCACTTTTGTTGCCTCAGTTAATCCTTCACCTCCCAATAGCTTGATATATCCATAGGAAATTGGCAATACTGAAGCGCTTCCATAAGGTGCTGAAGCAACTGCGGTAATGGCAGTTTCACCACCAACTTTCTGCAAGGTATGCCCTGGAAGGAATGCCTGTAGATGTTTAGCTGTGCCGATAGGGCCTACACCAGGACCTCCCCCTCCGTGAGGAATAGCAAAGGTTTTATGCAGATTCAGATGACAGACATCAGCACCAATAAAGCCCGGACTGGTCAAGCCAACCTGTGCATTCATATTGGCACCATCCATATATACCTGTCCGCCATTTTCATGAATAATCTTAATAGCTTCAATGATACCTTCTTCAAACACACCGTGTGTGGATGGATAGGTTATCATGCAGGCAGAAAGAGTGTCCTTGTATTTTATTGCTTTTTCTTTTAAATCAACAAGATCGATGTTTCCATGCTCGTCTGATTTGACAACAACAACTGTCATACCAGCCATAGCAGCACTTGCAGGATTGGTACCATGTGCCGAAGAGGGAATGAGACATACATTCCTATGACTTTCGCCTCTGCTTTCATGATAAGCCCTGATAACCATCAATCCGGTGTATTCACCGGCAGCACCTGAATTAGGCATAAAGGACATGGCAGAAAAACCGGTGATTTCACATAATGCTTTCTCCAGTTCAGCTATCAAAATAGCATATCCTTCTGCCTGATCTACTGGTACAAATGGATGTAAACTGTTGAACTCCGGCCAGCTAAGTACAAATAATTCAGTGGCGGCGTTCAGTTTCATGGTGCAAGAACCCAATGGAATCATTGCTTTATTAAGTGACAGGTCCTTTGATTCCAGTTTTTTCAAAAACCTCATCATGGCAGTTTCTGAATGATAACTGCTAAATACCTTATCCTGTAAAAACGGTGTCTTTCTTCTGAGTTGCTCAGGAAGAGACAACTGACCCTGGCATTTTTCGCTGATGGTAATGTCAGGATTAAAGACCTTTCTGGCAGCAGATGCAAAGATATTAACAAGTGTTTTTAAATCCTCCAGATTGGTTGTTTCATCAATACTGATTCCAATAACCCGGTCAGAGAAATAACGGAAGTTAACCTGGTTTTCCAACGCTAGCTTCTTGAATTCTGCCATCCTGATATTCTCAGGAATTTCTATACGTACTGTATCAAAGAAAGTCTTGTTAAGCTGCACATAACCATATTTGGCTACTTCTGCCGATAACAAAGTTGTCATTGTATTAATTCTGCAGGCTATCTGTTTAATACCGACAGGTCCGTGATATACACCATACATGGCTGACATGATAGCCAATAATGCCTGAGCTGTGCATATATTTGAAGTAGCACGTTCACGTTTGATGTGTTGCTCTCTGGTTTGGAGAGCCATCCTTAAAGCCCTGTTTCCATTGGCATCAACTGAAACACCAATGATACGTCCCGGGATAGTACGTTTAAAGTCTTCGCGTACAGCAAAATAACCTGCATGTGGTCCGCCAAAGCCAAGTGGTAATCCAAAACGCTGGTTTGAACCCAAAACAACATCAGCTCCCCATTCTCCCGGAGGTGTGAGAACGGCAAGGCTCATCAGGTCGGCGGCAACAGCTACCATCACACCATCGGCATGAGCGCGGGCAGTAAACTCACGAAAATCATAGATCTCACCAGTTTCATCAGGATACTGAATAATGGCGCCAAAGAAACTCTTATTGAATTCTATCGTCTCATGATTACCAAATACAAGCTCTATACCCAGAGGAGTTGATCTTGTTTTCAATACATCAATAGTCTGAGGAAATAGCTTTTCTGATACAAAAAACCTGTTGGCATTTGCTTTAACAGCTTCACGTGAACGGGAATTGAAAAGCATTATCATAGCTTCGGCTGCTGCTGTACCTTCATCCAATAAGGAAGCATTTGCCAGAGGCATGCCTGTCAGATCCATAATCATTGTCTGATAAATCAATAATGCTTCCAGACGGCCTTGTGAAATCTCAGCCTGGTAAGGAGTGTAAGAAGTATACCAACCCGGATTTTCCAATATGTTGCGCTGTATAACTCCAGGTGTAATTGCTGGATAATAACCTAATCCAATGTATGATTTGAAGAGTTTGTTCTTAGCGCCCAGTTCCTTTAAATGAGAAATATATTCCCATTCGTTCATTCCTTCAGGTAGATTGAGTGGTTTTGGCAGGCGGATAGAAGTTGGTACTGTCTCATTGATTAATGTATCCAGGTTAGGTGCACCTACTACATCAAGCATTTTAGCAATTTCATTTTCCCTTGGACCGTTATGCCGGTTGATGAAATCATTGGATAGTTTAGACATGTTTGATTATATTAAAACAAATTGGTTGAGAACTTTTATTTTGAGGCAAAGATAAATATTCTGCTACAATAGGAAAATTTTAGAAAGGAAACTTAATAACTGGTAAAGTATTGTAAATCAATCATTAAACTAAGTATTACTTATAAGGTTAATAACTTTTTAAGCGCTATTCTGTATTGAACACCTCATTGAGGTCTGATATGTAATTTTCTATTTGCATTTTTTCCTTAAAACACCTACGTTTGTATTATCTAAACTAATACTGAACATGAGCCACAAAATTTATCTTTATCTTTCTATGACTCCTGAAGCACTTATTGCTTCAATGTTACCTCCGGAAGAATTCGGTATATATTATGCTGTTGGAACTAATAAGCGTACTCAGGGCCAGGCATTTTTCTTTGAAATAGATCCTGATTTCAAGACAGATTATTTCAATATGGAAAGTATTCCTGTTCGATGTGTACCTCATGTAGACGGAAAGCCTAAAAGATCTGTTTATCTCTCGACATACCGGGTTCTGGAAAATATTCCATTGAGTGCCTTCAGGAATCTTTACCTCACTACTGCTGATGGTAAAGTGCTTGAGCTAACCAAAACACCGTTTGTTGCGGAAACAAAACCAACCCTGCATTTTTATCAGCAACTTTGCCCGGTAACTCCGCGTGTTGTCAGCAAACTGGATCCGGTGAAATTTACTGAATGGGTAACCGACAGTAAGAATCCTATTTATTTTCCCAAGATTGTATTTGTAGAACTTATATTGAACCGTTTGGCTGAAGATCCTATTACTGCGCCGGTTGGTAACCTGCCTTATGCGAACAAAGACCACTTGCGTGATTGCTTGATTGGATTGCACATGGGCTATGAAAAACCAACCAAGACAGTTAATCGCTTTTATCAGGGTGATGTTCTATACCGCACTGTTAAAAACGGATTCTTTGTTGGTGCCACTGAGGGTTACTTATTCTATAAGTTCCCTGAAACCGATGAACTGCAGAAGTATTATTATCCGTGGTGGAGATCAGCACTGAATCTTGAGTTTGCGGAAAAATAAACCGATAACTAGAAATTATATTTAAAAAGAGAAAGAGGGTTGATTCTAAAATCAACCCTCTTTCTCTTTTATTCTATAAACCTCATTTCACTAATAAACCTGAAGTGAGGATTGGTTTCACATTCGCATTATTTCGCTTCCTTTTTTATCCTCATACCATAGAATGACCTATAGACAAAGAATAATCCTATCAGGAAGAATACGACTCCTATGATTGATGTAAAGTCGGTAGAACCTGATTCTTTGGCTGAAATACTCATTTTAACGGCCATCTCAACGGCTAACAAGCCAAAAAGGGTCGAGAATTTAATGATTGGGTTAAGGGCTACAGATGAAGTGTCCTTGTATGGATCGCCAACTGTGTCACCTATAACGGTAGCATCGTGAAGAGGGGTGTTTTTCTCCTTAAGATCAACTTCAACCACTTTCTTGGCATTATCCCATGCACCACCGGCATTAGCCATGTACATAGCCTGAAACAATCCAAATACGGCTATTGAGATCAGATAGGATACAAAGAAGTTGGGATCAAAGAAGGCAAATGCCAGTGTTAGGGAGAATATTACACCAAAAATATTCCACATACCAGCCTGTGCATATTGGGTACATATTTTTACAACTGCTTTTGAGTCGTTGATGTCGGCTTTATCCTTGTCAAGCTGAATATTTCTTTTGATGAATTCCACTGCACGGTAAGCACCGGTAGTAACAGCCTGAATAGAGGCACCTGAGAACCAGAAAATAACTGCACCACCCGTAATAAAGCCTAGTAATACAGGTGCATCAGTCAAGCTAAGACTCAACAGTCCTAGTTGTTTAAGCATCAGTATTATTGCAAAGATCATAGTAGTAGCACCAATAACCGCAGTGCCTATCAATACGGGCTTGGCAGTTGCCTTAAAGGTGTTACCTGCTGAATCATTTGCTTCCAGGAAGTGTTTTCCTTGTGTAAAGTCAGGTTTGAAGCCAAAGTCTCTTTCAATTTCAGCTCCAATACCGGGTATGTGTTCTATCTGTGAAAGTTCGAATACTGATTGGGCATTGTCGGTTACCGGTCCATAACTGTCAACAGCAATGGTAACAGGTCCCATTCCAAGGAAACCGAAGGCAACCAAACCAAACGAGAAGATAGCAGGATAAGTCATTATTTCACTTAATCCCAATGTTGAAATTGCAAATGCAGAAGCCATCAGGCCAACAATAACCATTCCTTTCCAGAATGCACTGAAATTACCGGCAACCATACCTGAAAGAATAGTCAATGATGGACCTCCTTCTCTGGAGGCTGTAACGATTTCATTTACATGGCGTGATTTGGAACTGGTGAAGGCTTTGGTAAATTCAGGTATAATAGCTGCGGCCAAAGTGCCTAAACTGATGATACTTGCCAACTTCCACCACAGGCCTGCTGCGAGATCTCCAATAAGAATATAGCTTACAATATAAGTAACGATGATTGAAACTATGGATGTTGTCCAAACCAATGATGTAAGTGGAGCTTCAAAATCGAAGAATTGTTTTTGACTATATCGTGCTTTTGATATCACTTGGTTTATACCGTAAGAGAATATGGATGTAAAGACCATAAGGATGCGCATGGCGAATATCCAAACGATAAGTGTACTTTGTAATTCAAGCCCGATAGCAAGAACAATAAAAGAGATCAGTGCTACTCCTGTTACTCCGTATGTTTCGAAACCATCAGCGGTAGGACCAACACTGTCACCAGCATTATCACCTACACAGTCAGCAATAACACCAGGGTTTCTGGGGTCATCTTCACCAATGGCAAATACAATTTTCATAAGGTCGGCGCCGATATCTGCAATCTTGGTAAAGATCCCGCCAGCAATACGCAATGCTGAAGCTCCCAATGATTCACCAATGGCAAAACCTATAAAACAGGCACCTGCGCTTTCACCAGGTACAAAAAGAAGGATGAATATCATCATTATCAACTCTACAGTGATCAGAAGCACACCTACGCTCATACCTGCCTGTAAAGGAATGGATACTACATCCCATGGTTTGGATCTCAGAGATGCAAAGCTGGTCCTGCTATTGGCAAGCGTATTGATTCGTATTCCGAACCATGCAACACCGTATGAACCCAGGATTCCGAGGACAGCCCAAGATAAAACCAGCAGTACCTTGCTAAACTCCATATGGTTTAAACCGTAGAAATAATAGAAGATTGCTGAACCTATTATCAGAAATAAAATAACCAAAAATTTTCCCTGTTGAAACAGGTAAGTCTTACAGGTTTCATAGATAATGTGAGAAACTGACAACATTGATTTGTGTGCCGGTAGTTTCTTTATTTTCATGAACTGCCATAACCCAAAAAGCATTCCGAGAACTATGATAAAAATCCCCCAAGCCAGTAAAGCATGACCATTCATGCCTATGCTATTGAAATAACTGTTACTTAAATCGGGAATAGGAAGATCGGCCTCACTGGCCATGGAAATAAAGGGTATTGCAATTAGGATTAAGAAAGATATTAATTTCTTCATAAAAGTGTAATTGGGTTATTGGATATGATGATATTAAACATTTCACAAATGTAGAGAACTATATGTAATATCCAAAGTAAAATTTCAGTTGTTTACTAACAAAGAGGCTTATAAATAACGATTTAGCGCATAAATAGTTTACCGAAAAGCCTGATTTAAAGCACTATTTTCCTGTTTTTCGCAATCGTTTGCACTGGGAAAAAATTATGCAATAAACCGTAATATTTTTATAACGAAGGCAAATTATTGAAACTATGATCTCTTGGCAGTCTTTTTATTGTTAATTTTAACCCTTTAAATAAAACAGAACCGGGATGGAAAAAATTCCATTGAAATTGCTTGGAATGATTAATAGTCAATCACAGAGTGGTGCTTACACGCTTATACTTGGTGAAACAGAGGGGAAACGCCGGTTACCTATACTGATTAATACCTTTGAAGCTCAGGCTATTTTATTTCATATTGAACAGATCAAGATTCCACGACCATTAACGCACGACTTATTTAAGAATTTTGCAGATACATTTGGTATAGAATTCAAGGAGGTGGTCATCAGTAAGTTTGCGCAGGGAATTTTTTATGCAACACTGATTTGTTCTGATGGCATTTCTATTAAGGAGATCGATTCAAGGACCTCCGATGCCATAGCATTGGCCGTTAGATTCAATTGCCCTATTTTTACTTACGAAGCGGTACTATCTGGTGCGGGTGTATCAGTTGAAGAGGAACCTGATATCGACCAACTCGCTACCGGTGAGGTAGAAGTTACCGATGATTATGATTATAATAAGTTCACTATAGATGAGTTGGAACAAATGCTTATCGAAGCAATTGAACATGAAGAGTATGAAAAGGCTTCTCAATTACGCGATATAATCCGAAAGCGAAAAGCTTTCTAATACAGTAGAATTAAAAGAGCTCCTTCATGGAGCTCTTTACGCAATCAGCAATCTGAGACTTTCAAGTTCACCAAAAACTCAAATTAATCGTTGCAGTTATCCGTTACCGGATTGGATGCAAATCCATTTTCATTCATGTAATATGATTTAACAACTTCTGAAGTGTTAAAAGGAATATCGTCTATGTAAGCTTCCTCTTCAGGAATAATGTTTTTGAGACTGTAATTGTATACAGCTGATATTATCTCGGTATCAAAGGGAATATCGTTTATATAATCCTCTTCTGCCGGTTGTGCCAAATTCACGTACAATGATTTGAGAGCAATGGCTTTTGTATCAAATGGGATGTCATTGATGTATGATTCTTCTTCAGGCAATGGTAACTTTACAGCAGAAGTTATTGCTAATGTATCATTTCCTGTTGTGGTTGAGATGATGTCTCTTCCTGCAAATAACATGGTGTTTATCAGAAGGAAGAAAAGTGCGAAAGTGAGTTTTGTTTTCATGGCAGTTTATTTTACCCTGTTTGATACATCTTTAACCAAAAGCGTGCCAAAGCGTGTAAAGCATTGATAAACAGCACTATGCAAACAACTTTCCAGTAATAGGAGTTATAAAGTGTTCGTTTTCGGATATAAGTTTTGCGGATGCGATCACTAGTTCACAAATCATTGACCTGGTAAACAAGTTATGGCTGTTTCATTACTGTTTAATGAACTTTCCTGTATACCTTCTGCCGTGATCCTGAACGGTAATGAAATAGATTCCTGATTTCAAGTCTTTTATATCAAGGGTAATTCTATTGGAGACGCTGCTATGACCGAATGAATTTACTTCATTTCCCGATATATTGACCAAAGTGATTATCGGGTTGGTAAGATCCTGTTTGCATTCAATAATCAAAGTTTCACCCGCAGGATTTGGCAATAATAGTAACTGTCCGGCAGATATCTCCTCAATAGCTTCGCAGATTTGGACGGTAACATTAACATCATCCGAATCGATATTGCCATTATTATCCATGACCATAACAGTATAATCGGTAGTTGAATCAGGAGATACCGTAATGGATTGAGTTGTATCCATGGTATTCCATATAAAACTGTAGGGTGGTTCGCCTCTGAAAACCTGTGCTGTCAAGGTAACTGACTGATCCAGGCATAATATCCTGTCTTCGCCCAGATCAACTTCCATGGGGAGTATATTCCTTACAGAGTCAGGATATTGTACAGTATAGATTGCACCTTCCTGAGTGATGGTTAGCACAGGTACAATAAAATCCGGACTTAACCATTGGTATTCAATGATATTCCGAATTATTGGAACACCGGCTTGTAAAGAATCGAGATAGAGACTGTCGCGTTCATAAATGACCGACTTAACTCGCAAGGTATTGAAAGTTCCGTACGGCGTAATGAGTGTTCCGGATCCGTCCACCTTGTTGACTCTTTTCTTCGTTAAGTTAAAGTAAGCTACATTGGGGTACTGAACAGTTATTTCCGACAAGCTTGAGTCGGGTAACGAATTCACGGAGAGTGGAAATTTATAGATCTTTTCAGGCTGTGTATACTTCATTGGCAGGGGCAGCCCCATTATGGAGGCAGCATAGCCTGAGCGTACAAATTCACTACTGGTGTTTTTATAAAAAGCAAAAGCATCAGTAACCTGAAGTTCAACAAAGTCAAATCCTTCAATTGGGGATGCCAGATTAGCAACCGATGGTGTAAAAGTAAACTGGTAAAGAATGGGCGTTTGAGTTGGACTGATAAACTGCAATACAGTTTGTGAGGCAGGTTCTAGTGTTGAGTAATCCCATGTAAAATCAAACCCCGTCAGTTCAGGGTCAGGTAAATCAATAGCTGAAAAAGTAGCTGCACTAACTCTAATGGTATCACCCTGATTGGGCATATTGTCAGTAGTTATGATTACTTGGGCGTGAGAATATCCCAAAATCAATGAAAATATAATAGTGAGTGTACTTATCTGAAATAGAGTTTTCATGGATATAGTTTTGAATGCGCTAAAATTAACAAATTACTTGTGTTCAAAGAAAAAAACGGAATTTAAGGTGTGATATTTAATTTCTTCCTTTTGCGGGTGAATATCTCTGAGAATTTATCAAACTCGTATCGGTAATAAACTCCTATGCCTTGTTTAAATTCAGAACTTGAACTGGTGGTTATGTCAAAGCGGTTAGATTTATTAAAAGCTTTAACCCTGAAGCGACCATCAGGTGTTATCTTAACATCAACCACCACATCACCTACAAGACCACTGCTGTTTTGAGTAGTTCCAGTGGTATACATACCCACATTTCCGTCTACGGAAACCCTGTCATTGAAGAGATTGGTAGACAGCGCCACTTCTACCTCGTCATCAGTGAGGGCATCTCCTGTACGGTATTTTACACCAATATCAACATCGTCACTTATTTGCGAAAGCATGTTGCTTAGCTGGTCAGTCAATACTTCAATGGAAGAAGAACTTACACTTGTTGAAAGGGCAGGAGCAGAGCTGAGAGCAAAGGTCTTCAGTACCAGCAATGACACAATCTGTTGAGTCATGATAACCTGATTGGTTGTATCGATAGCAGAAAATACAAGCTGGTTCAAATCATTAGTGGCTTCAGGTAAGTACAGACTAAAGGAAATATCAGGATTGTACAGATTATTCTTCAAACTGATTATACAATCTACCGGAATGGACTTGCCTGCATATTCTGGCGAAAGCCCCTTCATGGATGCTCTTACTCGGTAAATGGCTCTTAGATTAATATCTGATTCATAAGGGCTTCCGTTAAAGGAAATGGTGCTTCCACTCTCAATTGAAAATACCCGGTTGATAATATTCCCTAGCGTGAACAGGAAAGAGCCTTCATCCATGACATATTCACCGTACATGGTCATTTCACCCTGCTTATTGACACCTATCTGTATGTTTCCGCTACCGGTGCCTTTAATATTGCCAATGTTTTCAGGAAGAAACAGTTGTATCCCTGCATTATTAGTTACTTGTAGATTGATATCAACATCCGTACCCGAATCTTTTGTATAATATGTTCCTGGCACACCGGTACTTTCAAGCTCATTGTTTTTAAACCTGATGAATCTGCTTTCAGTCGCATCAACCGCCAGATTGATCGGAATATAAATCTGCGACCCCGACTCACTCTTGGCGTCAATTTTAATGGATATATCTGTAAATGAACCATTGATATTTACCTTTCCTGATCCAAAAGCATTGCCATAGAATATATTGTTTTGCTTATAGGTAGTGTAAAGTGCATTAAGCTTATCGGCTTCAATGTCTATATTCATGCGAATATCTCTGAAGTACTTATGTTTCAAACTAAAATCGAGTGAAGCAGTATTCCCAAGAGAATCGTATACGATAATATTGTCTGCATGAATGTTGGTCGGTTCTGCAATGACCTTGTCAGCAAATGCATAAGTAACATTCAGATAGTCAATCTTCATCTGGGCACGCAGTAAATCAAGTTCACCGGTAATTTCAGGCTTGTCGAATGTCCCCTGCATTTTAAGGTTACCACTGGCAAATCCCTTGATGTTTGATGCTATTCCTTTAAGAAACGGGTTGAGGGAGGCAAGTTTGTAGTTAATCACTTTTATATCCAGGTCGAAATTACCTTTTTCCCTCTTGCCTGGGTAAATTAGTCCTTTAGCTGAAATTGGCAGGTGCGTGCCTATATTTCCTTTATAGATAACATCTAGCTGGATATCCAGTGCTGAGATTTCATGATTCCAGATGCTTTTTATACTTGCATCGCCCATTCTCTCTTTATTGAATGCGAAGTCCTTTACTTCAACCAACGCTTCCAGGCGCTTTGTTTTATAAATATCATGTATGGAAACAATGCCGCTAAGTACACCGTCAAAGTCAATATTCTTAACTTTGATGAGAGCATCAGCATTTGATATATCCAGATTATCAAAATTCAGTGTGAGAGCATCTGCTGGATTTTCAGAAATCTTGCCTTTGAGTTTTAACTTCTGGGTTGCACTGAATATTTCAAGGTTGTCAACTTGTACGGAAGTTGAATCGATTACTATTTCATTGTTTTGAACGGCAACCCACGGCTGATTGTTGATCCTGACATTGAAATTCTTAAAGCGGGTATGAATCTGTGAATTGCCAATGAATGAAAAGTAACCGTCAATGTCACCTATATTATGATTTTCTGCAATATTATCATCCCAATTCACCTCATAATTAATGCTATCACCCTGCATAAATGCTTTGAATACGAAGTTTTCTATCGCACCTTTCTTCTTGTCACCAATAGCGGCTTTCTTTTCACTCAAAGTTATTGATGATACCCCTGTGACAATTTCCATAGAGGAGCCTGTATTCGTTCCTTTTACATACCAATTGGAAAAATCAACCCCATTATAGGTAAAACCATCGGCTAATCCATTTAAAACGATATCGTTATTTTTCGAATTATATCTTCCTGATAATGTGGCACCCGATAACAAATGGAATTCAGGCAAATACATCTCAGTAAGGGGTGTAATATCCTTAACCTGCACTAAGTATTCAAATATTTGATCCTTTGAAACCGTCTTCCGGTCTTGAGGGGTTAGTCGCAGAGAAGGGAGGTATAGGCTGATAATATTGGTTAGTGAATGATAAAAATCACCAAAAGTGAATTGGCCATTAAAGGAAGCATCCACAAGATCTGACTCCAATGATAATCTTTTTATTCTTTGACTGAAATTCTGGATGGAAAGTCGAATGGTCATTACTTGATAGGATTTGTCTCCTTCTGATAATGTTGTGCTGTCAAAATTCAGATATCCCAGCAGATTATCAATATTTGAACCTTTGAAATTCAAATCCATTCTGGTCGATAAACGAACAGTTGAATCATGTTCCCACAGATTTAGCTTGCTGAGATAGGCATCCTGAAGGATTGCTGTAAAGTTCATCCTAGGAATGGTATCAGTTAGGTCGATTACTCCTCTGAAGTCAAGATTTGCCAGTTCATCTTTCATAGTCAAATCACCGTTAAACAACTTGTCAATGAGCTTGCCATTGATACTGATGTCATTAAACTCATTATTCAGCAGGATTACCTTCCCAATTAAAGCATCAACTTCCAGGTTATTATGCTTCTTATTGTGTATTTCTCCGTTGACTGACGAAACAAGATTTATAGTGCCGACCTTATCACTTATATCAAATGTTTTCCCTAAATCCCACTCAACAAGGTTAAATTGACCTTTATATTTCAATAAATTTCCTCTTCCAGTTTGCAGGCTCAAGTCTGTTTCAAGTTTTCCGACACTGGTAGTGAAATCAGCCGACGACACAAAGTCATAAATAAATCCGGTAAAGAATCCTTTAACATCAACCACTCCAAGGTTTTTGATTTCTTCAGGCAGGGGAATCTTTTTGTTTCCGGGTAACCTGATGTTTGTCAAATCATAATAGTCGGTCGAGAACTTCTTAACTTTCAAATGTATAAAGGTCTCCTGTATATCAGGGAGTCCGTCCATGGTAATTTCACCGATAAACGTAGAGTTATTTCCGAAGTCGAGCTGGAATTCCCTTGCTTTTAGAGAGGAGATTTTACCTTTGATTACACCCTCAAAATGTATAAGATTTTCCATTCCTGAAACACCTTCTGTAAAATACTGTATCTCATTCACATCAAGATGTGAGGGAGAGAATTTCGCATCTATCCTAACACTGTCAATAAAATTGGAGAATGATTTTAAATCTGTGAATTGAAGTTTCAGGTCTGCTTGAAGATCACTTCCCGGAGTTTTAATCTTAAGGTCATTCATACTGATTTCACCTTTTCGGGATACAATATCACCTGTCAGGCTTTGGAGTGTAAACCCTGAAAGTTCCTTAGCTGCCAGGTTCTGAATATCAACCGTAGTGCTATCCCCTGCAAGGGAAATATTCCTGGCTTCAAGTGTGATCTCTGATAAGAACAAATGATTATAATCTATTGCTCCCGGTTTATGTTCAATGTGATCATTATTGAAACGGAGTGAACAATTATTGAGTGTAACTCCTTTCAAATCAACTTTCCATGGAACAGTCTTGGTTGTCTGAGGTTTACCACTAAAATAATCAACCAGGAATGAATAATTGAATGTTGAATCTGAAAGGTACTTCTGTAGATTTATTTCTGTACTGTTTATGCTGATATTTCTAATTCTGATGAACTTCTTTCTGATATTGATCTTTCCAAAATCCACCCTAATGGTTGAGCTTTTGAGTATTGCCGCATTATGTCGGTCTTCAAGCAAAAAGTCATCCATCACCACATCCATGAACCATGAAATCCTGAAGCCTCCAATGCTGACTTTAGTATTCAACTCCTTTGAAAGATAAGTGGTTGCTTTCTGTACCATCCAGGTTTGAACCTGTGGACTTCTGAAAATTAAGTATGTACAAAACAGATTGCCGGCCAAAGCAATAAGAATCAGAACGGGTATGTAAACGTACTTTTTAATAACTTTGCCTGTTTTTGGTAGAGAAAGCACCAACAATTATGCTATAATCTGCAAAATTCATAAAATTACTCGTTAAAACTTAATTATAACACAAATAAGTGAATTATATTCTTGGAATTGAATCTTCCTGTGATGATACTTCAGCGGCTGTGCTAAGGGATACAACCATCTGCTCAAATGTCATTGCCAATCAGGCAGTGCATACCTCGTTTGGCGGAGTTGTACCTGAACTGGCTTCCAGAGCACATCAGCAAAACATAATACCCGTAGTAGAAACAGCACTCAGAAAAGCCGGCATTACCAAGGAACAGTTATCCGCAATAGCTTTCACCAGAGGGCCCGGGCTATTGGGTTCACTACTGGTAGGTACGTCGTTTGCAAAGTCTTTCGCCTATGCCCTAAATATTCCGTTGATTGAAGTGAATCATATGGAAGCACACGTATTGGCGCACTTTATCGTGGATGAAGAAAAGCTTAAGGACATCCCTCACTTTCCATTCTTATGCCTTACCGTATCAGGCGGACATACACAAATCGTCAAACTCAGCGATCACTTTTCCATGCAAATCATTGGCAGAACCATTGATGACGCTGCCGGCGAAGCTTTTGATAAAGCGGCTAAAATACTGGGTCTTCCATACCCGGGAGGACCTCTTATAGATAAATACGCCAAAGAAGGGAATCCCAAGGCATTCAAATTTTCCAAGCCCAATATCCAGGCACTGGACTATAGCTTCAGCGGATTAAAAACATCGTTCCTTTACCTGGTACGTGATCATCTCAAACAGGATCCTGATTTTATTGAAAAGAATCTTGCTGACCTTTGTGCATCAATCCAGCATGCCATAGTTGAAACACTGATGAAGAAACTGATTATGGCTGTAAAGCAAACCGGCATTAAGGAAGTTGCTATCGCTGGTGGGGTTTCAGCCAATAGCGGACTAAGAAATGCCATACTGGAGCAACAGAACAATGGGTGGAAAGTATTTATTCCCGACTTCCAGTTCACCACCGATAATGCAGCCATGATTGCCGTTGCCGGATACTTTAAATTCCTGAAGAAAGACTTTGCCGATTTAACTGTAGCTCCTTATTCACGTCAAGGATAAAAACTTAATTGTCCTTGCTCGTTAGCATTCATATTATGAAACTGATTACCCTCATATTCTTATTTTTAACTGCAGTTTTAAACAGTGCTAATTGCCAGAATAATTATTCTGATAGATTATCCAATGCAGCATTGGAATTAACAAAGCAGTTTGTGGAATACGATCCGAGTTACTTTACGATTGCTTACCCCAATGGAGATGTCCCTATTGATAAAGGGGTGTGTACCGATGTGATTATTAGAGCATATAGAAAACTTGGAATTGATCTGCAAAAGGAAGTTCATGAGGATATGAAGTCGAATTTCAGTAAGTATCCAAAGAATTGGGGCTTATCTAAAACCGACAGGAATATTGATCATCGAAGAGTCCCAAATCTTATGACATTCTTTTGCAGGCATGGAACAATTAAACCAATAACAGATAAAGCAAGTGACTATTTGCCCGGAGATATAGTCTGTTGGAATCTTGGAGGTTCAGTCACGCACATTGGGTTAGTTGTCAACAGAAAATCGGCAGATGGCAAAAGGAATTTGATTGTACATAATATTGGAGGAGGCCAGGTTTTGGCAGATTGCTTGTTTGAATTTAAAATTATAGGCCATTATCAGTATAAAAAGTAACAACTACTAATTGCCAAACATTGAAAGAATGAAACATACAGCACTTTTGGCATTTTTACTAATTCTGATCCTAATAGGGTGTAACAGAACCCAATCAACTGAAAAGTCTGCAGAATTTACAAGCAGAATACATACTACTGACCTCGATACTGATTGGTACAGGCCCCTTGGACAAACGACATTAGAGCAGCACCTTGCCAATTTTCAGAGTATTAATTGGGAAAGCGAATACTGGAAAGGCGACAGCGCAGAAACCTTCAATGCTCCCGACTTAGAAGTTCTGGATTCTAAGAGCTCGAAATACCTTTCTGTTTCGGTTTGTCCCAGCACGCATGAAAGTTTCCAATTTTATGTTGGTATTGGTACACAAAGTGAGAACCCTAACACCGGTCAAGTGAAAAGGACAGTTCGACTATACGGCACAGGGACTGATAAACCAGACAAAGTAATCGCCCTAATAAAGCTCTTCTATGGCAGGGACTTTGATGGAATAGATAGACTACTTAAAGATCTGGACTTTTTTGAGGAACTTGAGGATTTATACCAAAACATTGAAAAACAATAAAGTTGAAGGGTTTGAATACAAACTCGGTTTTATTTAATCTTGGTCTTCAAATAGGAAAATAAGGACGGAGCGTTATGGATCAATCAGCTAAATTTTCATTCAGGAATAGGATTAAGAGTTTCTCCTTTGCTATTAATGGACTCAGAAAATTAATAAAGAGCGAACATAACGCAAGGATTCATTTGGTTGCAATGATTTTAGTCATAACATTTGGGATTCTATTAAAAATTGAAATTTTAGAATGGATCTTAATTGCCATTGTTGTTGGATTAGTTTTAATTACTGAACTTCTTAATACCGCAATTGAAAAACTTTCTGATATTGTTGACCCGGAGTGGAATACAAAAATTGGAGATGTTAAAGATTATTCTGCAGGAGCCGTATTGATTTCAGTGATAATATCTTTAATTGTTGGCGGACTGATTTTTGTTCCGAGAATAGTTGACCTAATAAAAAGCATTTCCTAATAGGCTGATCAAACCCCAAAAGTCAATATCAAGTATGGATATAAACCGAATTTTTTCCAACAATAGAGCCTGGGCGTCAAAAAAAATCAGTGTGGATGCTGATTATTTCCGAAATCTTACGTTAGGGCAATATCCTGAAATTCTTTACATAGGATGTTCTGACAGCCGTGTTACTGCTGAAGAACTGATGGGTGTGAATCCGGGTGAGGTTTTCATTTATCGCAATATAGCGAACATGATCCCAAACTCTGATCTCAGTGCCCAATCTGCTGTGAGTTATGCTGTAACCTATCTCAAAGTCAAGCACGTAGTGGTTTGCGGTCACTACCACTGCGGTGGAGTAAAGGCAGCTATGGAATCATCTGATCTTGGTCTGCTGAATCCATGGCTCAGGAATATCCGCGATATCTATAGGTTACACAGGTCTGAGCTTGACGCAATTGAGGATACAGAAAAGAGATACGACCGGCTTGTTGAACTGAATGTGCAGGAGCAATGTATAAATGTGCTGAAGACGGCTGATGTTCAGAAAGCATATAAACAGCGACATCTAACCGTTCGCGGGTGGGTATTTGATATAAGTACGGGTATCCTTAAAGATCTGAACATTGATTTTGATAAGATAATGAGCGAAATAATGGAGATTTATAAAATTTCTGAAGATTAGTAATAAACTTTCAGCGGCTTTTCCACTGAATTGAGAATTAAACTGCTACATAATGTTGTATATTACTTTGGGATCGGTTTTATATCACTTCGCCTTTACGTAAGATCCACGACACAACCAAAATGGGTTCGCTACGGGTAAAATGCGAAGTTGACCCCAAACGAACCTATTGCACAGGTGAAGTGATGTAAAAGGAATCCTTAACTTAACCCAATTAAAACTCCCAAAAACCAACTAAAGTATTAGCAAAGCTACCCTGTCCTTGAAGTTTGCAGAAAAAAGATTGCTTTCAAAAGAAGACTGTGATGTTTATAGTAATCGTTTTAAGGCACCAGTTTATCGCTTTAGAGCTTAGCTAGGCAGCGTTTAAGGATAATTTGCATATAATTACTATATTTGATTGAAAATCTGCTGGAATTGAAGTTTGGAAATTACAACAATGGCGCGTGAAAAATATTTTCTATGAGAAAGCTAATTGCAGCAATCAATATGACACTTGATGGATATTGCGACCATACTGCAATAACTCCGGATGACGAAATTCACCAACATTACGCTGACCTGTTAAGTAACGCAGGCACCATTCTTTATGGGAGGATAACATATCAACTCATGGAATACTGGCAAACAGTGGTGGATAATCCTACGGGCGATATAGGTGTGGATAATTTTGCAGTGGTGATGGATAATATTCCCAAAATTGTGTTTTCTCATACACTGAAAAGCACAGAATGGAAAAGTGCAAAATTGGCAAAAAGAGACATCAAGGAAGAAGTATTAGAGCTTAAACAACAGGCAGGTAAAGACATCTTAGTAGGCAGCCGGAGTTTAATCATGCAGTTACTGAAACTTAATTTGATTGATGAATTTCAGATTTGTGTTCACCCGCTTATAGCTGGAAGCGGATTGCCATTATTTGAAGATAAGAAGGACAGGACAATCCTTAAACTCATAAAGACTAAAACCTTTGGTGGTGGTGCAGTAATACTTTACTATGAACCGTCCAAAGAAAAGTAAACGTAAAAAGAGAAACCAAGACTTCCAGTGAATGGGAAATGAGCTGACAGTCGCCCGCCAATCAGTTCTTTATTAGGGTAAAACTCATTTTTATTGTCTATATATAAATGAAATTCTTAAGAAAAGCCTTACTGGCTATAACCTTGTTTATCTCAGTTGCCACCAGTGGACAAGTGGCTTTTGAGAAAGTCTATGATTTTTATGTAAACAGCTGGACAAGTCTGGTGTTTGCTCAGGACGATGGTTACCTGATACCCACCTATGGTGTCACAGATAAATATTACCTCTGCCTGTTGAAGACTGACCTCAAAGGGAATTTTCTATGGAAAAAAGAATTTGATTATGGTGATTTAAAGTATATTGAACTCATGGGAACCCAGGATTCTCTTGGGAACATATACTTGCAATCTGGCGATTATCAGAATAAGCTTATTAAGTTCGATAAGGATGGTAATGAGCAGTGGGTCAGAGCATACTCCTGTGTAAATGAACAGAATATGATTGTTAAGGACAGTATACTGTGGATGGCTGGAGAAGTGAACAATAACAGTTATCTCTATAAGATTGATGCAAATACAGGTGACAGCCTGAACCGTTACCTTATAGCGGAATTTATCCCGGGATCGGAAACCACAAGTGCGTGTACCTCACTTGTCGTTACCGGAAACAACGATGTAGTAATCACTGTCACCAAACGAAACTATCACGTAGGTGTTACCATGAATACTGAATTTTACAAGCTTCCGTATAATTCCAGCCAGGTAGAGACATTCACAGTTAATGTGCCGACAACCCAATTCCTCGTCTTTGAATCGAGGGTTCAAAATGATGAGATCATTTGTCTCGGGGAATGGATTGAATGGTTTAACAATACCTCCTACCTGTTCAGGTATAAGTCCGATGGCACAATAACATCTTTTGCTTCCTATGATTTCGGTTATTATTATGATGAACTCCACACCTTCACCGTAAATAATAAAAATGAGGTAATTGCTTTAGGCATGACAGAAAATGAACAGGGGACCCGGAATATCATGCTTAAGGCTTTTTCGCCGACAGGCGATAGTTTGTGGACACAATTTGTCAACACAACAGCCACAGGCCTTGATATCAGAGCCACTGCCGATAATGGGTGTATCATTGCCGGAAACATGAAAGCAGGCAATCAGTACCTGCCTTACTTACTTAAAACCTTCAGAAGGATAATACTGCCAGCCGATAGTTCCGATGTTGTGGAGCCGCTGGTAATGAACCCTGTAAGGGGAAAAGCATTTTTTGACACCCGTGAAATGAGTGACGGGGAAATCATCATTTGCAATCAGTCAGGTAGGCTAGTCAATAAATTAGTGATCACCTGCGATGTAACCATCTGGGACAGCAACCAGATGGAGCCCGGGCTATATTTTTATACCCTCATTAGTGGAAGTAAAAAGATAAGCGGAAAAGTGATTGTTTCACCTTAAACCCGTAAAACTCTCTCAATTCAGCGTTAGAAAAAGGGATGTATAAATTTAAAGCCACATTAGATATTATCGGAGTAAACCCTTTCGTTTTTGTGCCTGAACAAATTCTGAATGAAATATTCACCCAGGCAGGGAAAGACAGAGGGTATATCCCTGTTTGTGTTGTAATAAACGATAATAAAAATCAACAGACATTATTGAAATTCGGTGGTCATTGGAGATTATACATTAATAACAAGATGCTTCAAAATTCTCCTAAACGTGTGGGTGAAATAATTGAGATTGCTATTGAATTCGATCCCACAGACAGAACAATTGAACCACATCCCGACTTAGTACAAGCCTTGAATCAAAATATGGAAGCTAAACAAGTGTTTGATAGATTACCGGCTTCAAGACAAAAGGAAATTATACGCTATATAGCATCACTAAAGACTGCCGAAAGTGTAACAAAGAATGTGCAGAAAGTATTAGGTTTTTTGACTGGCAAGAATAGGTTTGTCGGTAGGGACAACCCATGAGATTGATGTTTTGAATCGTACTGAAACTTGTATGCAATCATACTCATTAAATCCCTTAAAGCCTCGTAAACGGTTGCCAGCGTAGCCTCTTAAGTTCCTTGTTTCTAAAATCATAGGTGAAGAACTTTTCCTGCTTATGCTTGGGAGGTAGGTTCAGTTTTACGTATTCATTCATTATGTAGTCAAAAATCCATTGAGAGTGCTTAAAACCCAGTTCTGCGGCAGTGGAGTAGAGGTTATTGACCGTGAGACTGTCAATGGTGTACTCGTAGTCGAAGGTGCTGGTCAAGGGATAGTATCTGAAATTCCCGTTCAAATCATCGGTTATTGTCTGCGTACTGAAAAGTAGTTCAGGTTCCGACTTTACATGATTTAACCTGGTCAGCTCTATCCAGTTGTTGAAGTTTATGGCTGTCAGATAAATGGCAGCTACATTGGTGGAGTCAGGATCAAAGGCTATTTGTTCCTTTATCACTTCAATATATTCCTCCAACTGTATTTGGGCGAGGTTGATTATAAGCGAGGTTTCATTGCCTGAGTTCAGGAACTTATCGGCCGGCTGGTTATAGTATACATCGTAACCGAAATAATCCAATCCCCTGTTCAGTGATTCCATGAATTCACTGATGTAGATTGAATCGTCGCAGTATTGCACCAGATCGCTGTTGAAGTAAGTAATGGAATCCTTGACATCCTGCGGCAGTGATTTAAAATCATCCATGGGCGGGACTTTAAAACTGCTCTTGTAGACCAGTTCTGGAGCAAGAAGCAGAATTGCGCCGGGCTTTGTTTCCTTGATGTATTTTGCTGCCAGTCGGCGTTCCATACTGCAGGAACCTAATGAAACCACGACAAGGATCAACAAGAGAATGTGAAAACTCTTTCTCATCAGAATTTATTATGGTTGGTAGATGCATGTCATTGCATCAGGTTGCATGTTTATTCAGTCGGTCCTTCCATTATTGCCTTTCCAAACGTTACTCCATAGTTGAATCCCTTCTTCAGTTCATCTTCATGGGGTGAGAATTTAAAGAAAAGCGGCTCATCCATCATTTTAAGTTTCAGGTTGCTGAGGTTTGATTCTATCAGTTTTGCACCTTCGCCACTCCAACCATAAGAACCAAAGCATCCTGCTAGTTTTCCCCGGTCACGAATTGGATTGATAAGTGCAAACAACTGGTATATCTGCAATAGTATATTCTGGTTGATAGTGGGCGATCCTACTATGATGCCCGAAGCTTTTGCCAGGTGTTCATCTATTTCTGCAAGGCCCATGGTTTCTATATCACAAACATGTACATCAATATCCCCAACGCTCTTTACTCCTTCGGCAATGCTGTTTGCCAGAACTTTTGTATTCTGGTAGGCCGATACATAGGGGATAAACACCCTCGATTTAATGGGATCAGCTATGGCCTCCAGCGATAGTTTCTCTGACAAGGCAACCTTCTCTTTCCAGGTTGATCTGAGTATGGGACCATGACCTGTACAGATAGTATCAATCTCCATCGGACGAATCTTCTCTATGGCTTTCAACATGAATTTGCTGAAGGGTTTGAGTATCACATCGAAGTAGTATTTGAAGGCATCGGAATAATCACCGGTCAAATCATCGTACATGGCTTCATGGCAGTAGTGCGCGCCGAATGAATCACAGGTAAACAGTAATTTGTCCTCTTCCAGATAAGTATAGATGGAATCAGGCCAGTGGAGGTTAGGTGCACTAATGAATCGGAGTGTCTTGTTTCCGAGTGATAAGGTATCACCATCCTTAACCTGCATGGATTTGAAGTCATGTCCAAGCATGTCACGCATATATCTGATGGCATTCCCACTACCGACTACCACTGCCTCAGGAGCAAGTTTAAGCAGATTTTCAACATTGCCTGAATGGTCAGGTTCGGTGTGATTCAGTATAATATACTCTATTTTGGCCGGATCGACCAATGTTCTTATCTTATTTAGATAGGTATCCCAAAATTTGTACTTGACGGTTTCAATTACTGCAATCTTATCAGCATTAATCAGGTATGAATTGTAGGTGGTGCCATATTTGGTTTCCATCACAACATCAAAGGTTACTATGTCATAATCAAGTACCCCAATCCATTTTACATCATTCGTAATGTCTAAAACTTTATTGTCAATCATGTTAAGCTAATTGTTTATGTATTAATCAATTCGTATTAATTATTCGAGTTGTGGCCTTATAGCCGGTTAAAATTCCAGCGTCATTTGAATAGCATCATCGTCGGGAATATCCTTGTGATCACGAGCCGGTAATTCAATGTCCTCCTCATTGTCAACTTCACCTTCCATTTCTTCATCCGGAAGTTCCTCTGATCCCTCAGACTCTATAATATCAGCTTCATAAGGAATTGGATCAAGCACCTCTATTTTCTTTACGCCATAGGTGGTGAGTCGTTTTCCTTTGGCTTTATGACTTTTCACTTCAATAAAAGCCGATGCCTCAATGGGTTCATCGTCTATGGTCCTGTTATTGATCTTTTCATCAAATATAATGTTGAATACAGGCAGCCAGTCGCTGGATACATGTATTAGTTTTGATGCGGTATCATCGTTCAGGAAGTCGGTTTTCTTATCCGTTGGTTCTATCAAGAAGCGCTTCAGGTAATAGTGTTGCTTTTGTCCGTTAAAATAAATGGCTGTAATGGGTTTCTGCGGATTGAATTTTTCCAGTATCAGCAGGTCTTCATCAAAATGGGTACTCAGATCGTAATTATATAATCGGTAGTCTCCACTCTGCATGATGGCAAGTATCTTATCATCACTGGAGAATGCGCCCAATAAGCGGCCTCTTCCTTCGGTGTTCAGCCTCTTGATGGATTCATCAAACCAAATATCACGTGCCCCAAGTGTGGAGAGTCCGGCTTCTGCTAAGGTGATCTTCTTAACAGGATATTTTGTCAGTTTATTACCCTGTGAGTTTCGTCCTTTTATGGCCAGATCGCTGAAATTGAAATCAAAGGTTGTCTTCTTGAGTCGAGGCATCGGTTTGAGGAAAACTCTAATTATTTCAGCTTCACCGTTAGGGTTGGCGCTGAAATACAAGATCTTTGAACCGGGTTTTCCTTTGGTGAGATTATAGTCCTTATCTCTGGTAACACCCATCACGGCGAAACGCTTGGAGTGAGCACTTCCTGCCTTGCCGTCCTGATATACCAGATTATATATGGTGCGTTCATCGTTTTTTCGGAACACATCAATGTGTACTACATTTTCTCCAACAAATAACTTCTCGGCAACCTTGGTTACTATGAAGGTCCCGTCTTCGCGGAACACTATGATATCGTCAATATCCGAGCAATCGCATACATATTCGTCCTTTTTCAGGGAAGTTCCTGCAAACCCTTCTTTCCTGTTGACATAGAGCTTCTGATTGGCTGCAGCAACCATTACAGCCTCTATGTTATCGAAATTACGCAGTTCGGTTTTCCTTTCTTTGCCTTTACCGTATTTGCGCTTGATATTACGGAAGTACTCAATGGTATACTCGATAAGATTGGCAAGGTAGTGTTCCACCTGGGCTTTCTCATCGTTCAGGTTCTTCATGTGCTCCTCAGCCTTGAAGGAATTATAGACTGAGATGCGCTTGATCTTTATTTCTGTAAGCCTGAGTATATCGTCGGTTGTTATAGCCCTGTAGAACTGTGGTTTGTATGGCTCCAGGCTCTTATCAATTGTGGCAAGTGCATTCTCCCAACTGGTACTTTGTTCAATCTGATGGTAGATTCTATTCTCTATGAATATTTGCTCCAGCGAAGCATACAGCAGGTTTTCCATCAATTCCAGCCTTCGGATGGCCAGCTCCATTTTAAGGAGGTCAATAGTGTTTTTAGTGGATTCCCTCAGTATATCCTTAACGCTGCTGAACTTGGGCTTACCCTCCTGAATAACGCAGTTGTTCGGAGAGATGGATACCTCACATTGTGTAAAAGCATACAAGGCATCGATGGTAGTATCGGGTGATACTCCGGCTGCCAGATGTATCAGGATTTCAACTGTTCCAGCTGTATTGTCATCAATCTTGCGTAGTTTGATCTTGCCTTTTTCATTGGCTGCAACAATTGAATCAATCAAACTGCCTGTGGTGGTTCCGAAGGGAGTTTCCGTAATAACGAGTGTCTTTTTATCAAGCTGGCTAATTCTGGCTCTCAGTCGTACTTTTCCACCTCGCAATCCTTCGTTGTATTTAGAACAATCGGCCAGACCGCCGGTAGGGAAGTCCGGAAAGATTTCAAAGTCTTTTTCCTGAAGTATCTTTATGGAAGCATCAATCAGTTCATTGAAATTGTGCGGAAGTATACGTGAGGCTAATCCTACAGCAATTCCCTCAACTCCCTGTGCAAGCAGCAGAGGGAACTTTACAGGAAGTGTTACAGGTTCTTTATTACGTCCATCATAGGATAGTTTCCAACGGGTGGTTTTGGGATTGAACGCAACTTCCTTGGCAAACTTGCTTAACCGGGCTTCAATATATCGGGGTGCTGCAGCGCTGTCACCGGTGAGTATATTACCCCAGTTACCCTGTGCGTCAATCAACAGATCCTTCTGTCCCAATTGTACAAGTGCGTCACCAATGGAAGCATCCCCGTGTGGATGGTACTTCATGGTATGGCCTATGATGTTGGCCACCTTATTGTAACGGCCGTCGTCAAGCTCATCCATGGCATGGAGTATACGGCGCTGTACCGGTTTTAAACCATCAATTACTTCAGGTACCGCTCTTTCAAGGATTACGTATGAAGCATAGTCGAGAAACCAGTTTTCATACATTCCTGATAACTGTATTGTTTTATGCAGTTCACTGGCTTCGGTTGCTTGTACTTCAGGTACTTCTTCGGGTATATTATTCTCCGTATTGTTTAATTCTTGATCGTCTGACATTTTTTCCTTCCTCAGGTGCGATATTTCAACGCTACTTTAACTTGTAAATTCTATTTCTTAGTGAATAATTTTCTGTTTCCTATATAGCTGAACTTCTTCTTTTAAAGAATGCAAGCAACAGGGTTTCTATCGCCAGCGATAAAAGAGCTGCAAATATAAACCACTTCCACAATTTGCTCTCTCCGGTTTGTTCATTAAGTATCTGATCCAATGGCTTGGGACTGTTCTCAATAATGCTGTATCCTGTTTTGTCATTCAACAGTTCAAGATCATCTTCAGTGGCTGCTATCAGTGCCGATTCTTTTCGGTTGTAATTGAGGGCAAGCATATCAACCTGCTTGTTATCTGAAACTACCTTATAGAAACCTGCCTGTTGTATCTGTCCGTTGATGAATATATAACTCTGTCCGTTTATTTGCCTGAACTCAGGTATGAATTCATACTTTCCTTCACTTTCGGCCAGTTTGATAACATTATCGCTCTTAGTATAATTTCCTGAAATGGCTATAGGACTTTCCACATCTGTGTAGTACATCAGCGGATTTATCTTCTCACTGTTGAATGCAATGTTAAGCATAGTAGGCACAAAAATGGCGTGCCTTACAAAATTACCCGACTTATCGTCCAGGGGTGCGGTGAAAAGATAAATTTTGCCTTTTCCTGCATTATTAATACTCAGTAAGGGTTGTCCGTTGGCAAGTTCAAGCAGCGTTTCACTGGTACTGGAGGAGGCAGCAGGCACGGTGAAAAAACTGTTTATGACAGGCATATCTATGTTTTCATCCTTTAAAGACCCCTGCTCAAACACTTCCCGGTACAAAGGATGATTGGTATTGATCCTGGCAAGCTTGACCGGCGATGCATTGATTCCGTTGAATAAATCGGTACCTAATCTGCCCAACAACAGGTTTTGGGCGTCAAGCGGTGTTTCTAGCGATGGAATTATAAGGATACTGCCACCGTTTTCCTTGAATTTCATTAGCTCCTGCAGAAGACCTGTACTGTAGGAAGTGAGGCCGTTAAGGATGATAAGCCTGTAGGATGGAAAAGAAGAAAAATCTATCTGCCTTACCGGCGAATTGGTGAGTTTTATAATGGAATCAACGGCATAAACGGAATTGATGTAAGAGTTGACTGTCTTGTCGTTTATGCTCAATACCGGTATTTCAGGCGATATCCTGAAGGTGAAATAATAGATATCATCGTAGGTTACCGGATAATCATTTATCTCCACAGTGCCTTTTAAAGTGCCCGCTTGATGGTTGCTGAAGGTAAAGCTGATCTCCTGCGATGTGCCTGCATCGATATCTACACTTGCCACCGACCGCTGTACATCTTCAATCATCAATTTTACAGGAATTTTTTCCAGTCGGATATCTGAAACATTGGTAATGCGGACATTGAGCGTGGTCTGTTCATTTAATTGCAATACAGGATTACTGAACCAACATGAGTCAATGAATAGGTTATTTGCCGATGCTGGTTTGAGCGGAATGAGATAGCCAGTTTGAAATCCACTGTCGGGCAGTGTTTGGAAGATGGTGCTTTTTTGGAAATCACTGATATAGTGAACTATGACATCATCACGCTTATTGGTGGAGAGCACATCATGCTGACGGGCTGCAATTTCATTCAATGACCTTACAGAGGAGGATACCTGCACATCATTCAGCATGGTAATAAATTCATCACGGCTCACCAGTCGCTGGTGCTTGCCTTCAAAGTCATTGGTAAGCAATTGGAATTGGTCGTCGCGGGCATAGGCATTGGCAACTTCTGCTGCCTTATCTTTTGCCTCATTAAGCAAAGTGCCACGTGTTCCTTCGGCTTCCATACTGAAGGAGTTGTCCACAAAAACACTGACAATATTCGCATTCCTTGCCACATTCTTATTCTTATTAGGGAAGAATGGCTGCGCAAAAGCGAGTGCAAGGAAAATAAAAGCGAGGATTCTGAATAGCAGCACCAGCCGGTGGAGAAGGTTGGATTGTTTGCGTGTCTGCTGCTTAAGTTCCTTCAGGAAACGGACATTGCTGAAGTAAATTTTCCTGTACCGCCTGAAATTGAACAGGTGCACGGCAATAGGTATACCCACCGCCACGAGGCCTATCAATAACCAAGGATTCAGAAAATTCATGTTGGTTTTATTTGAAGGGCAAATTTAGTTATTTAGGATTAACAATTTATCTTTTAAAAATTAAGAAACCACCAGATGTTTGTTCGTAAAGAACAGTCAGTTTCAGGTTATATTGATACAGTCAATTCTCATTTGAAGACTTCAATTTGGCTTGTATTAAAAAGCCCCGGACGATGCCGGGGCTTTAGGGTTATCCAACTTATTAAATTGGTTCTTGAATATTATATTACACCCTGATCAAGCATTGAGTTGGCTACTTTAAGGAAACCTGCAACGTTTGCTCCCTTAACGTAGTTAACATAACCATCTTTCTGAGTGCCATACTGAACACACTGTGAATGGATGTCTTTCATGATCTGATGTAAGCGTTGATCTACTTCTTCAGCGCTCCAGCTCAGGTGCATAGCATTCTGGGTCATTTCAAGACCTGAAGTAGCAACACCACCTGCATTAACGGCTTTACCCGGAGCAAAGATAACTTTTGCATTCTGGAAAGCAGTGATAGCTTCAGGAGTACAAGGCATGTTAGCGCATTCAGCTACATAAGTAACATTATTCTTGATAAGGTTTTCAGCATCCTGTTGGTTAAGTTCATTCTGAGTTGCAGCTGGGAATGCTACATCACATTTAACTTCCCAAGGACGTTTGCCGGCAACGAAAGTAGCTTTCGGGAATTTCTTTGCATAAGGAGCAACGATATCCTGGTTGGAAGCTCTTAAATCGAGCATATAGTCGATCTTTTCACCTGAAATGCCATCCGGATCATAGATATAACCATCAGGACCTGAAATGGTAACTACTTTACCACCAAGTTGGGTAGCCTTTAGGGCAGCGCCCCATGCAACATTACCGAAACCTGATATGGCAACTATTTTACCTTTGAAATCTGTGCCTTTAGTCTTGAGCATTTCCTGTGCGAAATAAACAGCACCAAAACCTGTTGCTTCTGGGCGCAGGATACTGCCACCCCAGCTACGGCCTTTGCCGGTAAGAACACCGGTATGCTCCTGAGCTAATTTCTTGTACATTCCATAAAGGAAACCAATTTCACGTCCGCCAACGCCTATATCACCGGCAGGTACATCCTGGTCAGGACCAATGAGTCGCCACAGTTCGAGCATGAAAGACTGGCAGAAGCGCATAACTTCACCATTTGATTTTCCTTTAGGATTGAAATCACTTCCACCTTTACCACCGCCCATAGGGAGTGTAGTAAGGCTATTTTTAAATATCTGTTCGAAACCGAGGAACTTCAGAATGCTTAAATTCACACTTGGGTGAAAACGTAATCCACCTTTGTATGGGCCTATTGCGCCATTGAATTGAACTCTGTAACCAAGATTTACATTTACCTTGCCATTATCATCTACCCAAGGAATTTTGAAGGTCAGAATACGATCTGGCTCAACAATGCGTTCAACGATACCGGCAGCTTCAAACTGTGGATTCTCGTTATAAATTTCTTCGATGGATTCGAGAACTTCCCGAACCGCTTGCAAGTACTCTACTTCGCCCGGATGTTTCTTCTCCAGGTCGGTCATGATTTTTTCCAGCTTCATCTTGTGGATGTTTTAGGATGATTAATTATGTGATTTTTTAAACACTGTTAATTGAATAACAGTGCAAAGTTATGCCATAAAAAATGATATTTCCAAATGAAACGACGACTTAATTTGTTAATAAAAACCAACTAATCGTGAACATGTTACCAGCCCTGACTTACACGATTATTTGTTTTTCGGAAACGTTTGCGGAAAACCCTAATTATTGGTTTCTGGCTACTAGAAACTCTACAGTTCGTTACTCTATTGCAACATCATCCTTATAAAGCACCCTGTTGACTTCTTTGCCTTCCTGATTGTACCAGATCTCATACCCGTTCCTCTTGTTGTTTTCATAGGGAACCGTTAATCTAAGTTTCCCGTTGGGATAAAAGGCGCGCTGCAGTCCTGTGCCGTTCTTGTATTTCCCATCACCCACTTTCATTCCGGTGATATCGAAATAGGTCCAGGTGCTGTCGAAGAGCCCCATGTTATAAAAGCCTTCTATTTTCACCTGTCCGTTTTCATAATAAAGCAGGTAATTCCCGTGCAACGAGTCGTTCAGGTAGTTGAATTCCTCTGTTAACAAGCCCTGTGTATCCCACTTTCGTGATGGCCCTGTACGTTTTCCTTCCACGTAAGTATCCAGTGATTCCTTAATACCGCCATGATACCACCTTGTGGTGGCGCCGTCCGGTTTATCGTCCACGTAGTTTACTTCTAGTTCTTTGTTGCCGTTTTCAAAATACCAGGTGCTGACTCCATGCTGCTTTTTACCCTTGTACTCCTGGCTTGATTTCAGTGTTCCGTTAGGGTACTTGGTTTCCTTAACTCTATGGCAGCCGGTTGTGACTATAAGCGCCAAAAGTAAAATATATAAACAGGTTCTATTCATGTGGTGAATTAATACGGGATGATTGATCCATTGATAAGCTATTATTATCTAAACATGATCCATTGATTTCGGGATACCCTAACGGGATATTACCTTCCGACAAGTATATTCTGACGAACAACGTCGAAGAGTATGATACCGGCAGCAACCGACACATTCAGTGATGCGATGTCACCCTGCATTGGTATCCTGATCACTTCATCACTCCGGTTGATATACTCACCTGATACGCCGTCCTCTTCTGAGCCGAGTATCAATGCCAACGGACCTGTCAACTCAGTATCAAAATAGTCCTTGGTGCCTTTTTCTGAGACAGAAACAATGCGAAGACCACTCTCCTTCAGGTATTCAATGGTAGTTTTGAGGTTATGGCTCTTATGCACCGGGATAATATTCAGGGCCCCGGCCGATGTTTTAACAGCATCGGCATTGACTGGAGCACCCCCTCTTTCAGGTATAATAATTGCATGTGCCCCTGCACAGGCTGCGCTGCGGGCAATTGCCCCCATGTTCCTTACATCTGTGATGCGATCCAGAATTACAAACAGGGGTGTTTCACCTTTTTCATAGACCGACATGAGGAGGGTTTCAATAGGTTGATAGGTAACTTCTGATATATAACATGCTACTCCCTGATGGTTGGCTCTCACCATGCGGTTCAGCTTTTCAGGGGGTACATATTGGTATGGTATCTTGAATTCATTGATTAATGAACGAAGCTCGGGTATTAACTCGCCTTTTAATCCTGTCTGCAAAAACAGTTTGTCAACTTCCTTTCCTGCTTTGATGGCTTCAATTACCGGGCGGATCCCGTATATCAGGTTGTTATCTTTCATGATTCATGTATTTGCTGCAAAGATAATATTTGTCAGCCAGTGTTGAATATGCCGATTGCTGCTTATAGTCTACTTGATGTTGTCAAAACTAATGGAGCATGTTAAATTAGGGTATAGAATAAACTCCTATTATAATCGTATATTGAACGAATCATAAACGTATTTCATACGTGTACACACGTACGAAATACGTATGAAACACGTATGAAATACGTATAACAATGGAATTTGATCCTAATTTAATGGGTAATTAGTATTTCATCAGACAAACAATGATCGTATTGTTGGTTTTCTTATATTGGAATTATGGCGGACAGTTGTTAAAAATCTTACTTTTGTTAATACTCATGTTCTTACTCGGTTCAATGCAAATCGCTTCTTATTCCGTCAATTATGAATAAATTCCTGGTATACAAATCATCGGCCGGATCGGGAAAGACCTATACTTTAATGGTTGAGTATTTGAGCCTTGCCTTAATGTATACCAATGCCTATACCCATATTCTTGCCATTACCTTTACCAACAAGGCGGCCAATGAAATAAAACAGCGCATACTTGACACGCTCAGAAAGCTGGCGACTATGACACCAAATAATATTACAGCAAAAGACAGTGAGTTGGTAAACAGGCTTATAGAAAATACAGGATTAACGCAGGAACAGCTTTTTGAGAATGCGAATAATGTACTGACTTCCATTCTTCACCATTATAGTGATTTTGCCGTTTCTACCATTGATAGTTTTATGCATAAGGTGATCAGGTCGTTTGCCTTTGATTTGAAGCTTTCCATGAACTTTGAAGTGGAACTTGATACCATAGGTTTATTGAATGCATCGGTTGATGAGCTGATCAGTAAGGTTGGGAAAGATGAGGAGATTACTGATGTGCTTCGGAATTATGTGATCGGAAAAGCAGAAAGTGACGAAGGATGGGACATCAGCGAGGATCTTAAAAAGAGCGCAACCTCACTGCTCAAGGAGAAAATGCTGGGTCTGATACCTGCCCTTAACAGGAAGACGTTCACTAAAGCAGATTACGACAGGATTCTGCTGCGCTACAATTCACTGTTGGCAGGATGTAAAAATGAAGGTCTTTTGGCGCTTAAGCTTATTAGTGATGCCGGGTTTGCACCGGATGATTTTGCCCAGGGCACCAGAGGCATTGGGGGTTTCTTTAAAAAAGTGGCAGAAGGAAAGTCAGCTGAATACAACTCCTATGTGCGGGATGCGGTGGAGAACGATAAATGGTTTAAAAATGGTTCACCCCTGTATAGTAACCTTGCCGGAATCCAGGAAAATCTGAAACAGGCAGTACACCGGGTAATCGCCATTCAGCATGAACAGCACTTCCTGGAAGTGGTGCGCAATAACTTTCATTCAACACTGCTGCTCAAAAGGATCAATGATGAGCTGGATAATATAAGGCAACAACGTAATGTGGTTTCAATCAATGATTTCAATACATTGATTTCAGAGGTGGTAAGGGAGCAGCCGGTTCCATTTATCTATCTGAGGGTAGGAGAGAAGTTCCGCCATTTTATGATAGATGAATTTCAGGATACCTCGGAAATGCAGTGGGAGAATATGCTGCCACTTATAGAGAATTCACTGGCCGATTCCAGACTCAATATGATTGTGGGCGACGGGAAACAAGCTATTTACCGTTTCAAGAATGGTGATGCGGCGCAGTTTATCCATCTTCCGCTTCTGAAGGACTCCGGTCTGAATCCCTTTGTCAGAGAAAGGGAGCAATTGCTCATAAACCAATACAAAGAAGAGAAACTGGGTACCAACTATCGTTCACGGCAGGAGATAGTGGAACTAAATAATGACTTCTTCAATTTTGCCGCTCCTTTGTTTGTGCCTGCCGGGATGGACTTCTATAAGGAAGTTTCTCAAAGATTCAAGTCTTCAAATACCGGGGGATTGGTGCAGTTTGACATAACACCCCCGGATAATGTTATCGGCAGGGTGCTTGAGTTGGTTCATACCGTGAAATCTGACGGCTATCAATATGGTGATATTGCTGTTCTATGTCGCGTAAACAAGGATGCCATCCGAATAGCTGAAGCCATACAGGCAGAAGGGATTAAGGTGGTTTCCTCTGAGTCATTGCTCTTGTCAAGTGCCTCGGAAATCAATTTTCTGGTAAACTGGATAGCTTTTATAGCGAATCCTGAGGATAGAGTGGCAATTCAGGGGTTGGTTGAATACCTGCTTTCTACTTATCTGGTAAAGGTGAACGAACAATGGTCGCGCAAAGCAGGCATAAAATCCTTGTATGAATTACTGGATATCATTGGAGTGGACATTCGATTACAGTCGTTCGAGAGTCTTTCGTTTTATGATTCTGTCGAACTTGTGGTCCGCAAATTTGATCTGTATACTATCAATCCGGTATATATCCGATTTTTCCTGGATGAGATATTGAAGTTTACACAGAAAAAGAGCTCCGGTGCTGCCGGATTCCTGGAATTCTGGGGTGATAACAATACGAAACTGTCAATAAGCATATCCTCACAAAAGGATGCAGTGCAGATACTTACCGTACATAAATCAAAAGGTCTTGCGTTCCCCGTAGTGATCTATGCTTACCCCGACCAGAAAAGAGATATAAGCGACCTGACTTGGGATAATGTAAAAGTGACTGTAGAGAACAGGGATCATTCGACAGATGAGCTGGAGATGCCTCTGGTGTACCGATATTCCTCCAAGTTGACCGACACTCCGCTGGAAGATGAGTACCTCATTGAGTCCGCTAAAGTAGCACTGGATAAGTTCAATCTCTATTATGTGGCTTTTACCAGGGCGTCAGAGCGGCTCTATGTTGTTCTGGAGGAAACTAAAAAAGTGGAGAATCCACCAAAGAAATTGTCTGACCTTGTATCCTTGTATCTTGATCAGAGAAATGTAGGAAATGTATTTGGTAAGGGCGAACGTGTAGAAGGGAAATATATGGGAACGGGTGAGAGCATCTTAGCCATTCGTCCGAATAATAAACCGATAAACCTTGGCAGTGAACAGATAATAAATCTACAGTACAAGTCTGGCGACTGGCATGACAAGGTAATTCTGGCAAGACGATCACCTGAGGACTGGGGCATATTGGCAGAGTTTGGTGTGGAAGATACAGCTCACAGATTCAGGGATAAAATACGGTTCGGCAATTTGATTCACCGGGTGCTTTCTGAAATGGATACACTAGACGATATTCAGAGGGCTGTGGATTATGCATTCCTGCAGCTGGATGAAACTTCAGAAGAACTTCGCACCAGCGTAATAAACAGTTTGAATAAGCTAACCTCCATTGCTGAAATTACCCGTTTCTTCCAAAGTGGTAAAGTGATCAGGGAACAGGAAATACTCACTCCGGATGGTGAAAGCTACCGCCCTGACCGGGTAGTTTTATACAATGATGCCACCTGCGTAATTGATTTCAAGACTGGGCTCGTTGATGATAAACACCGTCATCAGGTGATAAATTACATGAATCTGGTAAAAGAAATGGGCTATCCTGAACCGGTTGGTTATCTTATCTATCTTGGTGAAGTAACTGAACTGGTTAGAATATAATTTAGTTGATTAATTTAATCTGTTAAATTCGTACCTTGTACCTCTCAAATCTTTTTTACCACTGCCTAATACCTCCCCCCGGATTCTAAAATGATTACTCTATTTTTGTGCAATTATTTTTTTAAGAATTCAAATGATCCAAACAATAGGAGCCTTCAATTTATATGATTATCCCGGAACACCAATCATAGATGTCCGATCACCGGCGGAGTATGTGAACGGGCATATTCCCAATGCTGTCAATATTCCGATATTTAATGATGAGGAGCGAGCTCTAGTTGGTACCCGCTATAATCAAGCAGGCAAAGATGCCGGATTTCTCCTTGGATTGGAAATTACCGGTCCAAAGCTTGCCGGTTTTGTCAAGAAACTGAATGGCATGTTCCCAGTGCATAGTCCGCTGATACTCTATTGCTGGAGAGGCGGTTTACGCAGTAATGCTATGGCCTGGCTTTTCGATAAAGCAGGGCATGATGTGCGCATTTTACATGGGGGATACAAGGCATTCAGAAGTTTCATCAGAGAACAGATTACCTATGCTTGGCAGTTTCGGATAATAGGAGGGATGACAGGCTCTGGAAAAACTGATACCCTGCGGTATCTCAGTGAAATGGGAGAACAGGTAGTTGACCTTGAAGCACTTGCCTGCCATAAGGGTTCGGTTTTTGGTCATCTTGGTCAGGAGGAACAGCCCACAAATGAGAATTTTGAGAATGAACTTTGGGAAAAACTGAGGTTTCTGGATCCAACTAAACCTGTATATCTTGAAGATGAGAGCCGTTCCATTGGCAAAGTAAGTTTGCCTGATTCACTGTATGTGAGGATGCAGCTTAGTCCTTTATTCCTTTTGGAAGTGGCACCCAGTGATCGTGTTAAGAGGCTGGTGGAGGAATATGGGTGCTATACCGGCGAGGAGTTGATAGAAAATATTCAGAAGCTTGCCAAGTATATTGGCGGAGATGTGCACCAGACAATCATTACTGCGGTGCAGAATGATGATCTGCCAAAGGCCACCGAATTACTACTCAACTATTATGATAAGAAATACTCGGAATCCATTATGCGCGTGAAGGACAGATACATCTTACCCATAGAAGGTTGCACCGGTGATAGTCGTCATAATGCAGAATTGATCCTTCAAAAGAAAAGTGCGATCAATGAATAGGACTAGTGGGAATTATACAAATGGGGATTAGATAAGAGGAATAGGAATAGAGAAATAAGAAAAGAGGAATCATACAGGATAGATAAGACATGTGGTAAAATGACAAGAGGGATGAAGCAAGAGGAAGAAGACATAAGGAATCAGACATAAGACATAAGTCATAAGAGAATAGGACTAGAGCACACTAAAATAAATGATGAAACCGATATACCTGGATTACAATGCTACAACACCTATTGACAGGGAAGTGGCCGATGAAATGCTGCCATACATTACTGAATTCTTTGGCAATCCATCCAGTTCACATAGTTATGGTATTAAGACCCGGATGGCCATTGAGAAGGCGCGTGAACAGGCAGCTGCTATGCTTAATTGCCAACCTTATGAAGTACTGTTTACCGGCGGTGGTACTGAGTCAAACAATATGGCCATTAAAGGCGCAGCCCTGGCTCATAAGAATAAAGGTCGGCATATTATTATCTCTGCAGTGGAACACCCTGCAGTCACTGAGGTTGCTTTCTATCTGAAAAATAATGGATTTGATGTTTCGGTGGTAGGAGTAGACAGTACCGGAATGGTTGATCCGAAGTCAGTTGAATCTCTGATTCGGCCGGGCACCATTCTTATTTCGGTCATGCATGCCAATAATGAAGTTGGAACCATACAACCGATCAGGGAAATTGCTGAAATTGCTCATAAACATGGCATTCTGATGCATACTGATGCAGCACAGTCAGTGGGAAAGATTGCTGTTGATGTTACGGAACTTGGCGTTGACTTGCTCAGCATGGCCGGGCATAAATTATATGCTCCAAAAGGTGTTGGCGCTTTATATGTGCGAAGGGGTACAATAATAGAGAAATACATGCATGGTGCGAACCATGAACAGGATATGCGACCTGGCACAGAGAATGTATCGCACATAGTGGCATTGGGCAAAGCCTGTGAACTTGTCAGACTGAATTTGGATAAATATGCCGGGAACATGCGGGAAACAAGGGATCGGTTGGCTGATGGCCTCCGTAAGAAATTTCCTGATCTGCGTATAAATGGACACCCGGTAAATTGTCTGCCCAATACATTAAATGTCAGCTTCAAGAATCTGGCTGCAGGTGCTATTCTGGCTGAACTAAAAGATCTTGCAGTATCGGCAGGTGCTGCTTGTCATTCATCCTCAGGCAAGTCGGGTACTCTAGAAGCAATGAACATGCCTGCAGAATATACTCTCGGTGCCATGAGACTTTCAACCGGTCGGTATACCACTCCTGATGAAGTTGACAATGCCGTGGAAATGATTGCGGAAGCAGCACATCTGCAGGATAAGGAGAAGAAAAGTCCCGGAACACGATTGAACATTACCGAATATTCACATGGCATGGGCTGTGGTTGCAAAATGCGACCGGCTGACCTTGAGTTTATATTAAAGGATTTGCCGCAAGTGTTTTCACCTGAAGTGATGGTTAGCGCTGAGCACCGTGATGATGCGGCAGTTTACCGGATTACGGGTGATGAAGCCATAGTACAGACGGTTGATTTCTTTACTCCCATGGTTGATAATCCTTACTCCTTCGGTGCCATTGCTGCTGCAAATGCACTGAGTGATGTGTATGCCATGGGTGCGACTCCCTTGTTTGCCCTAAATATGGTAGCCTTCCCGGTAGATGATCTGCCGCTGGAAGTGCTGAAAGAGATAATGCGTGGTGCCACCGATAAGGCCACAGAAGCAGGAATACCTATTCTTGGCGGACACTCCATTGAGGATAACGGTATTAAATTCGGGATGGTTGTAACTGGTCGCGTTATGACGGATAAACTCATCACCAACGCAGGTGCTATACCGGGAGATGTGTTGATATTGACAAAGCCTATTGGGTCAGGTATTATCACAAAGGCTCATACCCTTGGAATTGCCGGACCAGTGGAGCTCAATGTAGCCGTAGAAGTGATGGAAAGACTGAATAAAACTGCCGCTGAAATTATGGCAGCTTATCCGGTGCATGCCTGTACAGATATTACCGGTTTCGGTTTAACCGGACATCTCCATGAAATGACACAGGCATCAAAAGTAGATGCGGTTGTTTATTATGACCGGATACCCTTCATGAAAGAAGCAGAGAAGATGGCTACACTTGGCGCAATACCAGGCAGCACGAAGGCCAATGAGACCTTTGCAGGTAGCTGGACTGACTTCACTACACTGAATGCCGCCCAACGGGCTCTGGTATGTGATGCACAAACAGCGGGTGGCTTGTTGATCAGCATTGCAAAAGATCAGGCTAACGCACTTCTTGGTGAATTGCAGAACAGGCAGGTTACTGCTCATGAAATTGGTGAAATAACGGTGTCAGGCACTGGGAAAATTATCTTTACTTTCGGTAATTGAGGTCATGGATCAATACAAGTGGATTATAAGGACTGTTTTGATTCTTTTATTGCTTTTGTTCCTATTCATCATAATGGACAAGCTCAGTCCACTACCCGCATACACCAAAGGGTATTCAACTATAATCTATTCAAACGACGGAAAGATAATTCATGGCTTTCTGAGCAATGATGACAAGTGGCGGATCAGGGCTGATTACAGCGAGATTTCAGGTGATTTGTGTGATGCCATTATCTTCAAAGAGGACAAGTATTTCTATTGGCATCCCGGTATAAATCCTGTTTCAGTCATCCGGGCTTTGTACAATAATACCATCAAGGGCAGGCGCACCTCGGGAGCTTCAACAATTACCATGCAGTTGGCCCGATTGCTCCATCCGGCAAAACGAACTATGGGAACCAAAATACGGGAGGCATGCCGGGCTCTGCAACTAGAGTTGCACTTTTCCAAAAAAGAGATACTGACCATGTATCTCAACCTGTTGCCTTATGGTGGAAATATTGAAGGTGTAAAAGCTGCATCCATGATCTATTTTGATCAGCAGCCAAAAGAATTGAGTCCGGCTCAAATTGCCATGTTAACGGTAATTCCAAACAATCCTAATGCACTGATGCCCCGCAATAGAAGTGCTCTGTTAAATAGCCGGAATTACTGGCTATTGCAGATGGGCAAAGAGGGTGTGTTTACAAAGGAGGAGGTGGATGATGCGCTGTCCGAAGGATTTGAGAGTGTTCGTTATTTAATTCCCCGTGAAGCAGCACATCTGGCCAACAGACTCAGGGCTGATGCGCATGATCGTATATATACCACAATCGACAGGTCCTTGCAACATAAAGTGGAGAAATCCCTGCAGAATTACATACGTGCATTACGAAGTATGCAGATTACCAATGCTTCAGTAATCGTGGTTAATAATCGTACAATGGAGGTGGCTGCCTACGCAGGGTCGGCAGGCTTTGATGAAAATGCATTCAGTGGACAGGTGGATGGAGTCAGAGCCATCCGGTCGCCGGGTTCGGCATTGAAACCTGCACTTTACATGTTGGCTTTCGACCGGGGCTATGTGTCACCTAAGACCGTGGTACCTGATGTACCGGTTAATTTCAGTGGTTATCGTCCGGAGAACTACGACCAATCCTACAGGGGCAGCGTTACTATTGAACAGGCACTGGCATTGTCACTCAATGTGCCGGCAGTCGATTTGCTTGAAAGAACCGGACTCAATGACCTGAACACTCTACTGTCAAATGCCGGCTTCAAATGGATAGCCAAGAATAAGAAGAAGACAGGACTTTCACTTATCTTGGGAGGTTGCGGAACTACGCTGGAAGAGCTGACCGGCCTCTATGCTGCATTTGCCAACGGAGGTATATGGCATCCGTTGCAATACACCAATTCTGGAAAAAGCAAAGGAGTTTATCTTGGTTCACCGGGCAGCGCATTTATGATTACAGATATACTAACAGAGCTGAAACGGCCTGACCTACCCAATGAATACCGGGAAGCGGCGAACCTGCCTAAAATAGCCTGGAAGACGGGTACATCCTATGGTAGGAGGGATGCCTGGGCCATTGGCTACAATGCGGATTATACAGTAGGTGTGTGGACAGGCAACTTTGACGGGAGAGGCATCTATGAATTGAATGGTACCGATTGTGCCGTGCCATTGCTATTCATGATTTTCAACCATCTGAATGCCCAAAACAGCGATTGGTTCATACCATCACCAGATGTTGATTTTCGACTGGTATGTTCAGAAACAGGCATGATGCCTGATACCTTCTGCCAAAACACGGTGATGGAAACTTTTCTTCCAGGCATTTCACCATCCATTCGATGCAATCACATGCGCCCGGTGTTCACCAATAGTAATGAGACAATATCCTATTGCGGGGAGTGTATGCCATCAGCTGGATATAAGACCGTGCTTTATCCCAACTACCCGGCAGAGTTGGTCAACTATTATGAAGAGATGAAGATTCCATATAAACGGATCCCCGATCATAATGCGGCTTGTACGGCTATTATTGAGGATCAGGGACCGTTAATCACGTCGCTGACTAATGGTGCCGAATATCTGGTAATCGCCGGCAGAAAGCAGCAATTGATGCTGAAAAGCAGCTATGAGAATGGGGTAAACACTATATACTGGTATATCGACAAGAAGTTCTACAAGAAAACACCTCCTGATCAGGCCGTCTATTTTCAGGCGGAGAGAGGACAACACACTATCACCTGTTCAGACGATAGAGGTCGCTCAACGACCATTAGCATTCGTGTTACCATGATTTGAGCTGAAAAATCCTACTGAAATGCTGGTTCTTGGCATCTTAATCTGTGATTTAAGCCATATCATTTCAGAGTTGGGGCTTATCTTTAGTAGAGTTTGGACCAAACAGTAGAAGCTATGATATCCCTACATGTTCTTCAGCCTATTTTCACTATCTTTGCATGAACAAATCAACAACCTATTCCCTTTAAAGATGGCATTAAAATGTGGCATAGTAGGACTTACCAACATCGGCAAGACTACTTTATTCAACTGTATTTCGAACACCAAAGGGCAGACCTCCAATTTCGCGTACAGTACCAATAAATCGAACATTGGCCAGATCATTGTTCCCGATAAGAGGCTTTATGAAATTGATAGTCTGATCAAGTCGGCAAAGATTGTTCCTGTAACGGTGGAGATAGTGGATATACCCGGTTTGGCGAAAGGTGCCAGCCAGGGAGAGGGCGTGGGCAATAAGTTTCTTGCCGATATACAACAAACGGATGCTATCATTCACGTTTTAAGGTGTTTTGATGATGTGAACCTTGCACACGTGGAAGGTTCCATAAATCCGGTTAGGGATAGGGAAATTGTAGATCTCGAGCTGCAGATACGTGATCTTGACCTTGTTGAGCGGAAGATCCAACGCATGGAAAAGGTTGCCAAAAGTGGTGATAAGGATGCTAAAAAAAGCATTGAGTCTTTGCAAAAAGTAAAAGCTCACCTAGAGGATTTTCAGTCGGTGAGGACGCTTGACATGGATGATCATGAACTCAAGGTCATTGAGGATATGTATCTGCTTACGGCGAAACCTGTGATCTATGTTTGCAATGTTGATGCAGATTCTGCTAAGTCAGGAAACAAATATTCGGCTATGCTAATGGAATCACTCAAGGACGAGAAGGCAGAAATAATGGTCATTGCCGGTGCACTTGAAGCAGAGATTGCTGAACTGGAAAGTTTGGATGACAGACTTGCATTCCTGGAAGATGCCGGATTATCAGAACCCGGAGTCAATAAGCTGGTTCGTTCAGCATACGATATTTTAAATCTGATGTCGTTCTTTACCGCCGGACCCAAAGAAGTAAGGGCATGGACCATTAAGAAAGGAATGACTGCTCCACAGGCGGCCGGTGTAATCCATAGTGACCTTGAACGCGGCTTTATCAGGGCAGAAGTCATGAAGTACAAGGATTTCATTACATATAAGACTGAACATGCCTGTCGAGATGCCGGGAAGCTTTTCATTGAAGGAAAGAACTACATTGTGGAAGATGGCGATATTCTGAATATACGCTTCAATGTCTAAAAATAAAGGGGATGCAAACGTATCCCTTTTTTATTGATTTCAATGGCCGGCATGGGGATTTTAATAAAACTGAGCGCTCTGATCAGATAACCAGCCGTCTTGCTTTTTACTTTTATTTTCGAGAAGTCTATGTCGGGTGATATGAAATATCGCCGGTACCTCTCAAATTCAGGAAGGGGCATTTCGTTATATATTGCCGGATTGCTGTATGCTCCCAACATCCCTGTGCCACTGTATCCTGCAGCAATATTTATCCATTTGGGGAATCTTGATTCTTCTGGCAGAAACGACTTTATATTGCCCGATAACCAGTAAGTGTGTCCGTTGTAGTCTTTCAAGGCTCTTTGGATTCCGTTACTGCCAAGTAGATCGGGCCTGTAAGCTGCAAATTTGGTAGGATGATAGGAATATCTAAATAGTATTCGTTGCTCTTTCCAGATCAGTTGTTGGGAGATGAAGGCTGCTGTGCCGGTGAAGTTTGCAATGACATCACCATAGGAGGCTCCCCACCCGGCTGAAAAACCGTCAAATATCTCTACTGTAGAAAGGTATACCAGTCCAAGCGATCCTCCAATTAGGGCTGCTTTATTGTTGGTCATGCCGGTAGCTGAAAGTACCTCAAAGCCTACCATGCCAATATAATAGGCGGAGGTGGCGTGTCCGGCTTTATCAATCTGTAGCCATTCGCCATTGTCGTTATAAAAATGGAAAGCACTTTGCGGATAATCCCGGTACCATAACTGGTACAACCCTATTACACTGCCGGCATACAAGGTGCCTATTCCTATGGACAGGTTTCTCAGTAAGCGCTTGTTTATGGAAGTGTCAGGAGTGATTGTCAAGGCGTAGCCAGCTATTGCTTCGGAAATAGGATATTTCGCCGGTGATTCCTTAGTAATACTGACAGGGAAGGAACTTGTACTAACATATCTTGGTATTGAATCAGGTAACCTGAATTCTATATTGGAAGAGAGATTATCATCAAACGCAGCAAATACGGGAGATTGTTTTGCAAGCAGCAGGAGGATCAGAATGACTCTAGTGCCCATGCTTTAGTGGGTTTTTGAATGGCTCCAGTATTTTCAGGGCAGCATCCAGTTTTTCTTTTAAAAGCTCAGGAGTGCGGGCTTCCAGTATGAGCCTCAGATAAGGTTCAGTATTTGAAGGACGGATGTTGAACCACCAGTCGGCAAACTCTATACGGTAACCGTCAAAGTCCATGATTTTGGTGGGAACTTCAGCCTGTTTCATCTTGCTTACCAGGGTATCCATAGCTGCCACTTTGTCAGCTATATGTAAATTGATCTCACCTGATCCATGATAAACAGAGATGCCGGCTATCAGATCTGAAACAGAAATACCCTTTTCTTTTGCTTTCTTAATTTGTGAAAGAATGATAAGAGCAGCCAGATAGGCAGAGTCAGAGTAATAAAAGTCGCGGAAATAATAGTGTCCTGCCAGTTCCCCACCAAACAATCCGTTGATCTCACGCAGTTTTAAGGCAGCATAAGCCCTGCCGACTCGCCAGATATACATCTCAAATCCTCTGGATTCAACATATTCAGTAACGGACTTTGAAGTGCGGATATCCTGAATGCACTTGCCGTATTTGCCTTCACTTGCAAAATAATCAGATAGTACAGCTATCATGAGGTCAGGCTGAATGAATCGGCCCTTCTCATCCACAAACATCACTCTGTCGGCATCTCCGTCGAAAATCAGGCCAAAGTCACACTTGTTGTTAACTACACATTTAGATAGATCAACAATATTCTCAGGTTCCAGTGGATTGGGCTGGTGGTTTGGGAAGGTGCCATCCAATGTATCATAGAGATAGATGGGGGAGTGGCCCAAGATTTCCTTTACCAGCAATGAAGACATTCCATTGGAACAATCTACTGCAATCTTCAAACCAGAGATATCGGTGAAATAAGGTTTAAGGAAGTTGATGTAATCATCGCGAAAGTTAAAGCTACTTACAACGCCCTTTTTCTCTGTCGGTATAATATTCCCGTTCTCAGCCAATTCAAGCAGTTCACTCAATCCTGAATCAAAGCCAACAGGTAGGGCTTCACTGCGCGATATCTTCAATCCGTTGTAATTGGCGGGATTATGTGAAGCGGTAATCATCACCGAAGCGGGGTAATTGAATTTAGCGGTTGCCCAATAGATCATTGGAGTGGTTGATAATCCACAAAAGTGAACATCAGCACCTGCATCTGTAATTCCACGACTCAGATTCTCATAAATAGTTTGTGATGAAAGGCGAACATCCATGCCGATAAGTACTTTATCAGCATTAAGTAACCGGGGCAGGAAATATCCTATTCTGTAAACGTCATCTGTATTAAAATCAACATCAAAAATGCCACGTATATCGTAAGCCTTGAAAGCATTTCTCATCAGTAAAAATTAATTTAATATATTCCTTTGGTTAAGAGCCTGCTGGTATTTCCATGCATTTATGTTGTGCTGTTCAATGGTAGCGGCAAAGTTATGATAACCGGAGAAATCTTCCCTGGCACAAAAGAACATATAATTATGTGGTTCCGGATTCAAGGCAGCATCAATGGACGATACAGAAGGCAGACAGATAGGCCCAGGCGGGAGTCCCAGATTTTTATATGTGTTATAAGGAGAATCAATTTCTTTATAAATATTGAGCACACGTTTGATCTCGAAATTGCCATGGGCAAATACCAATGTGGGATCAGCTTCTAACAGCCAACCTTTATTAAGGCGGTTGATATAAACACCTGCAATCCGCGCTTTTTCATCATTTTGGTTAGTCTCCTTTTCAATGATGGAGGCAAGTGTAATTATCTGTTGTCTGGAAAGGTTGAGTTTCTGCATTTGTGCTTCACGGTGCTTGTCCCAGAATTTGTCGGCTTCCGTTTTCATTCTTGTCAGGAATTCGCGTGCATTGGTATTCCAGTAAAACTCATAAGTATTTGGAATAACCATGGTAAACAAAGTCAATGGAGTAACGCCCAGTGAATCAAGGAAAGCCTCATCATTCATCAAGGTTATGAGCGAAAGGGAATCAGCTTCAATCTGACTGGCTATACGACCAGCAAGTTGGGCAGGGAAACGAACACTGTTGAATATTACTTTCACCGGATCCTGATTGCCTGACCTTAGTTTATCAACCAGCGCCATGTTGCCCATATCGGCTTTCAGTTCATAACGACCCGGTTTTATTGAATTCTCGTATTTCTTAAGTCGGGAAACTAATTCAAAATTGGTTCTGTGAATAATAAGACCCTGAGAATAGAGTGACTTTTTGACATCGTCAATACTACTACCCGAGGGAATCACTAAAAAAGCTTGTTGTCCTTTGACAACATACACATTGGGAGCGAATAACAGACTGTAAACATACCATACTCCGCCGATGATCATTGCCAATAAAAGTACGATCCAAAAGAAACGTTTACCCTTTTTCCTTGTTTTCCGGCCGCTATAGCCCGGGTGATAAGATTCTCTCATTTCTAACCTGCTTTAGTTGGAATTAGTTGCATTAAGTGCTCGTCGGTCCACTGATCCTTACTCCAACGCCAATGCCGACGTGTACCTGTCAAAACAAATCCACATTTTTTAAACAAATGTATATTTATTTCTTTATCTACAGGTACATGACAGTAAAGTTGATGAAGATTCAACGTATTGAATGAATAATCCTTAATCAACTCAATAGCTTCCTGTGCATATCCTTTACCCCTGTATTCATTATTAACAAGAATACCCAGCTCAGCCCTGCGGTTCAGGGGATCGAAGTCAAACAAGTCAATAGCACCCACTACAACCATTGGATCAGTGGTTAATATCATCATTAACCTAAGCTGTTTGGATGTATATATATCTCCTGAATTCAAAATATACTGGTCAATATCGAATCTTGAGTATGGGGCAATTGTGTTGCTGATCCTCCAAACATCAGGATCATTCTCCCAAAGATAAAGGATCCGGGCATCTTCTGGTTCCAAAGCCCTAAGGCTTATGTTCTTTCCTATCATAAATCCTAAATTATGGTGACTGATGACCAGCAAATGGTCAAAATAATTCATTTAAAGCAGTTTTGATTCGCCTGAAAACGCCATAATGGCAGGACCCTTAAGTCGTATATCTGAAAAGCAATCCTTATCCATTATAAATGATACTTCAAGTTGTCCGCCTAATGTCTTTACCTTCCAATTGTTTATCCCTGTCATCATACCTGCTGTAAGTGCAGATGCTGTGACTCCTGTGCCACAGGACAGTGTTTCAGCCTCAACACCTTTTTCATAGGTCCTTACAGTTAAAATGCCCGGTTTCATTGAAACCCAGTTTACATTTACCCCGTGAGGCGCAAATTGTGGGTCATTTCTGAGTGTAGGACCATCAACACTGATATTTATGTTGTTGACATTGTCAATGAACTTAACCAGATGATGAGTGCCGGTGTTGATGTAGAACAGATCATCATGCCTTACGGGGAAACCGACATCAATAATGCTTACTTCAACATTCCATGAGGAATCGATATTTTTCTCCACCACTGCCTTATGGACTCCATCACCTGCCAGGAAAGTAATATGACCGGATGCGATGCCAAGCATCTGGCAAAAAGAAACCGCACACCGCGCACCATTACCGCACATTGAGGCTTTACTACCATCGGAATTGTAATAGATCATCTCAAAATCATAGACATCAGATGGTACAATCAGGATCAATCCATCGGCTCCAATGCCAAAATGCCGGTCACATGCCTCACGTATCTTAGCTGCCGACAGTATTGGTTTGGTAACAAAGCCGTCAATCATTATAAAATCATTACCTGTCCCATGAAATTTATAGAATGGTGTCATAAAATAGATTTTTTTGACAAAATGGCACTTGAAATGTTGATAAATATAAGGATCAAAATTACAACAACTTTGACTAATGTTCATTAAATATTGACTAAAAACGACTTAGAAAGGTTAATACGGCTTTAACCCGTCTAACATATTAAGGCTTAACAATTTTTAACAGGCAAATGAAAAGAATGGTATCTAAATTGCGTTGTATATAGCGTAATAAAATTGTTGAAAAAAATACACAAGGAGCTTACTATGAAAACTTATCTAAAACAAATCAGTTTGGGTTTACTTGTTGCAGTAACAGGGGGAATAATTGCATTGGGTGCAGACAGATTAATGAATGATGATAAAACTTCCCTCAACAAGACATATAACGAACAGGTGCCGGCTTATTTAACAGCCAACGCCGAATTTACGCCAATGACGCTTCCGGATTTCACTATAGCTGCCGATAATACGATTCATGCTGTGGTGCATATTAAAACAGAATATGATAACAGGAGAAGCAGCGTTTACGACAACTTCTTTGATTTCAGGGATTTCTTTGGTGATCAGGGTATGCCTCAACAGCCGGTGATGGCTTCAGGATCAGGTGTTATCATTAGTCCTGATGGCTATATTGTTACCAATAATCATGTGGTCACTGAATCCAGTAAAATAGAAGTGACATTGAATAACAAGCAAACGTATGAAGCAACTGTTGTAGGAACGGATCCTTCCACTGATTTGGCAGTAATTAAGATCAAAGGAGAGCAGTTACCCTATATAAACTTCGGAAATTCTGATAACCTGAAAATCGGAGAATGGGTATTGGCAGTTGGTAATCCATTCAACCTCACATCAACTGTAACTGCGGGCATAGTGAGTGCAAAAGCAAGGAATATAAATATCTTGGGTTCACCTGACGGGACTTCCATTGAGTCTTTTATACAAACTGATGCAGCGGTAAATCGTGGAAATAGTGGAGGTGCTTTGGTTAATACACAAGGTGAGCTGGTAGGAATTAATGCGGCTATTGCATCGGGTACCGGCTATTATGCAGGATATTCCTTTGCAATACCTTCAAATCTGGTAAGAAAAGTAGCTGCCGATCTTAGGGAGTATGGAACGGTACAGCGCGCTTATATTGGTGTTAATATTCGTGAATTGGACAGTCAGTTGGCTAAAGATGCCGGTATTGATGATCTGAAAGGTGTTTATGTAGCGGATGTAACTGAAAACGGTGCTGCCAATGACGCCGGCATAAAATCAGGTGATGTTATTTTGAAAGTTGAAAATATTTCAGTAAATTCACCTTCCGAATTGCTTGAAGTAATAGCTCAGCATAATCCTGGCGATAAAGTGAATCTTGTAGTCAGGAGAAATAATAAAGATATGGAATTCAACGTTGTACTTAAGAATCGGGATGGAAGTACAAACCTTGCAAAGAAAGAAGATTTTAATGCAGAGGCATTACTTGGTGCCACATTCAAGCAAGTACCTGAAAAATTAATGAAGGATCTTGGCATTGAAAATGGTATACAGGTTGCAGGACTTACCAATGGGAAATTACGAAATGCAGGTATAAGGGAAGGATTTATCATTACACAGGTTGACGGGAAACCAATCAAAACAATGTCTGATCTGACAACTGCATTGGCAAATAAAAAGGGCGGTGTGCTGGTTGAAGGTATATACCCAAACAGAACTCGCGCTTACTATGGCTTCGGCCTTTAGTTTACTCTGATAGGGGGGAATTAAATGGTTTTAATTCCTCCTTAATCTTCGTTTAAAGTTTAATGAACTTTAAACTGCTTTAAACTGTTATTAAATAGATTAAAGAGTATTAGGGAAATACTCTGAAAACCCCCACTTTTATGAGACAATTAAAAATAATAAAGTCAATCACCAACCGTGAAACTGCATCACTGGATAAATATCTGCAGGATATCGGCAAGGAGGAATTGATTAATGCTGAAGAAGAAGTGCTTTTGGCACAACGAATCAGGCAAGGGGATCAGCAGGCATTGGATAAATTATGTAAAGCAAATCTACGATTTGTGGTTTCTGTTGCAAAGCAATATCAAAATCAGGGACTTAGTTTACCTGATCTTATAAATGAAGGTAATTTAGGGCTAATAAAAGCAGCTCAGCGTTTCGATGAAACCAGAGGCTTTAAGTTCATCTCCTATGCTGTTTGGTGGATTCGCCAGAGTATACTTCAGGCGCTTGCTGAGCAGTCACGTATTGTTAGGCTTCCTTTAAACCAGGTTGGTTCTTTGAATAGAATCAAGAAAGAATCATCAAGGCTTGAGCAGAAATATGAAAGAATGCCTTCATCTGATGAATTAGCTGATTCACTTGAGATACCTGAATATAAGATTGATGCTGCGTTGAAAATTTCAACCCGTTATATTTCAATGGATGCACCTCTCTCTGAAGATGAAGACATGAAATTCATTGATATATTCGTTGATGAAGATACTCCTGTAACTGATGCCGGACTAATGCGTGAATCACTTGCACGTGAGATTCAAAGATCCTTGTCTACACTTACGGATAAGGAAAGGGATGTAGTCAATTTATACTATGGAATAGGCATGAATCATGGCCTTACATTAGAAGAGATTGGAGCCAAATTTGATCTTACTCGTGAAAGGGTCCGTCAGATTAAAGAGAAAGCAATTCGAAGACTAAAGCATACTTCCAGGAGTAAGCTTTTGAAAAGTTACCTGGGGCAATAATACTGCACTTCAGGGTATTTTATTATTTTATTTCACTTAAGAAAAAAAATTATTCAGTGATATTATTGTAGTAAGATTATCGGCAGGAATTATTGAATATCAATTAACTAAATAAATATTGACAAGGGAAGGCTATTATTTACAAGCCTTCCCTTGCATTTTGCCTTATAACGTATTATATTTATACTGATAAATAAGTCGTTTCCTTTTCTCCCAATCATAAATAGTAATTTGCGATGCATGATCCTCTGAGAGTGCTGATTGCTGAAGATAATTTACAAAACCAAAAAATAATATCCATTATTATTCAGAGGTTAGGATGGGACTATTTTATTGTTGATAATGGCTTGAAGGCTATTGAAGCCTGTAAATCCAACGACTATGATGTAGTACTGATGGATATTGATATGCCTGAAATGAATGGTTGGGATGCCACTGTTGAGATCAAGAAAAACTCACCCGGGTTGCCCGTGATTGCTTTGACTGCCTATTCTGAAGATACTTTCGGCGAAAGAAGTTTTGCTGCCGGCATGGATTATTTTCTCACAAAGCCATACAATCATAAGGACATAGAAAGGACAGTATTAAAATGTATCAGAAAGTCTGAATAAGGACATTCGGAAATTTTAATTAAATTTGTTTCCTAAACTATCGTCAGGTTATCAACAGGTTTGTATTTTTGCAGATCATTACCGGTTATTTATTTAACCGGGTAAATTTATATTTTCACACGGGAAATAATGGGAAAGAATAGTACGCAACTTTCATCCACAAAGTACATTTTTGTTACTGGTGGTGTTGCATCTTCATTGGGTAAAGGAATAATTTCAGCATCTTTAGCCAAGCTTTTACAAGCACGCGGTTACTCAGTAACCATTCAAAAGTTGGACCCCTATATCAATATTGATCCCGGAACATTGAATCCTTATGAGCATGGTGAATGCTTTGTAACCAATGATGGTGCAGAAACTGACCTAGATCTGGGGCATTATGAGCGCTTTTTAAATGTTCCTACTTCTCAGGCCAACAATGTTACTACCGGAAGAATCTATCAAACAGTAATTGAGAGAGAACGTCATGGTGATTTCCTTGGTGCTACCGTACAGGTAATTCCACATATTACGGATGAGATCAAACGCCGGATCAAGTTACTGGGACAGACCAATAATTATGATATTGTAATTACCGAAATCGGAGGAACTGTTGGTGACATAGAGTCATTACCCTACATTGAAGCTGTCCGACAAATGAGATGGGAAATGGGTACTGATTGCCTTGTTGTGCACCTGACACTGGTTCCATACCTGGCAGCAGCTGGAGAACTTAAAACCAAGCCCACTCAGCATTCCGTAAAAACTATGCTCGAACAGGGAGTTCAACCTGATATAATTGTCTGCCGAACTGAAAAGCACCTTCACGAAGGAATGCGTAATAAGATTGCACTGTTCTGTAATGTTAATCCTACCGCTGTAATAGAATCCATTGATGCTTCTTCTATTTATGAAGTACCACTGATGATGCGTGATGAGAAACTTGACGTGGAGGTACTTGAAAAACTGAGGTTGCCAAAAGATACAGTTCCTGATCTACACAAGTGGGAGGAATTCCTTTACAGACTTCAGCATCCGAATAAAGAAGTTACCATTGGATTAATCGGCAAATATGTTGAGTTAAAGGATGCATACAAATCCATTAATGAAGCGATTGTTCATGGTGGTGCGGCAAATCAATGCAAAGTTACTGTGAAACCTATCCATTCTGAAAGTATTACGGCTGATAACTTAGATTCACTCGAGGGATTAGACGGTCTACTGGTGGCTCCTGGATTTGGCCACAGGGGTATTGAGGGAAAGATTCTTGCCATTCAATATGCACGTGAGAATAAGATACCTTTCCTTGGTATTTGCCTTGGTATGCAATGTGCTGTCGTTGAATTCGGCAGGAATGTACTGCACTTAAAGGACGCTCATTCAACCGAAATGAATCCTGATACTCCTTATCCTGTGATTGATATAATGGAAGAGCAGAAAAAGGTTTGTGATAAAGGCGGAACCATGCGACTAGGCTCATATCCATGTAAGGTTGATAGAGGTACTAAAGTATTTGAAGCCTACCAACAAGAAGAAATTGAAGAAAGACACAGGCATCGCTTTGAATTCAACAATAAATACCTGAAGGATTTTACTGAGGCTGGTTTAGTCCCCGTAGGGATGAATATTAAGAACAACCTTGTTGAAATTGTTGAATTGAAAGGTCATCCATGGTTTATTGGAATTCAGTTCCATCCTGAATACAAAAGTACTGTAGCGCAACCTCATCCTTTATTTGTCAATTTTATAAAAGCGGCTTCTGTTTATCACGAAAAATCAACTGAGTTATCAAAAACTGCTGTAATCAGTTAGACTGATTTGTGCAATTAGCTGGGCCGATCAGCTGCAATCAATTAGCTGATCAGTGCAATCGGTAGGCTAATTTGCATGCTAAGTATTAATTAATAACTATTAATCAGGGTCATTAAGGTCAACGGATGATTTTAATACGCACCTTTTAACTAAATTTGCGCCCTGATACTTTTTACACTCTCCAATATATGAATAAGAATACCATTATCGGAATTGTCCTGATTTTTGCCCTGATGATTGGCTACACTGTTATGATGTCGCCATCTGATGAAGAAATTGCCGCCAGAAAGAAGACACAGGATTCATTGATCGCTGTTCAGCAAGCTCAAAAAGATACCTCTAAAGTAGCAAATGCAGTTCTGCAGACTGATTCAGCAGTACAAACAGTGCCTTCAGCAGTTCAGTCCACTGATTCATCCTTGTTAAAGAATAAACAGATAGATCTTTACGGTGATTTTGCCAACAATGCAGTTGGTGAGGATGATGAATATGTTATTGAATCAGATTTGCTTAAAATCACTTTCTTAAATAAAGGTGGCAGGATAAGCAGCGTTGAGCTTAAAGACTATAAATCCTTCGATGGAGGACCATTGATTCTATTCAATAAAGAGGCGTCAGACTTGAATATTGCCTTCTTTGCTGGAGTACATTCCATTAATACGCAGGAACTGTATTTTGTCCCTTTTTGGCCTGATGCAAAGTCAAAAGGTGAGAAGAAGATGACTGTAACCGGCAATGATTCTTTGACATTTGCCATGCGTCTCTATTCTGGCATCAGTGATTCGGTTACAACCAGTGATAAGTATATTGAATTCCTCTACACTATCAAGGGTAAGAATTATCTGGTTGATTACAAGATCAACTTTGTAAATATGGAAGGAACTATTACTTCCAATACAAAAGCAATCAATATCGACTGGATGGCGCGTTTAACCCGTCAGGAGAAGAATATTGAGAACGAAAGAAACGTGAGTACAGTTTATTACCGTCATGCTGATGAGGAAGTAGATAACTTAAGTGAAAGAAAAGATGATGATGTTACTGTTAGTACTCCTGTGAGCTGGATTTCTTATAGTCAGCAGTTCTTTTCAAGTACTTTCATTGCTGATGATCTGTTCCAGGATGTTGCAATTACCAAGAAGGTAGAGCCGGAAACGGAGAATAAATACCTTCAGACGATGAATAGCACCATCACTATGCCTTTTGCCAATGCCGATAATCAGGCTTATGATTTTGGATTCTACTTTGGTCCAAACAAGTATAACATTCTACGGAAATATAAACTCGATCTTGAACGGCAGATACCATTAGGATGGGGTTTCTTTCTGATGCAATGGATAAACAGGTATGCCGTAATTCCAGTATTTAATTTCCTGGAAGGTCGTATTCTTAATTATGGTATTATCATTTTGATATTAACCATCTTATTGAAGATAGTACTATTCCCCATTGCCTATAAAACATATATCTCATCAGCCAAAATGCGGCTTTTGAAACCTGAAATTGATGAAATAAGTGCGAAGTATCCGAAGCAGGATGAAGCAATGAAAAAGCAACAGGCAACCATGGCCTTATATAAAAAGGCGGGTGTGAATCCAATGGCAGGTTGTGTTCCAATGCTCTTACAGTTCCCTATTCTGATTGCCTTATTCCGTTTCTTCCCTGCGTCTATTGAATTACGACAGGAATCGTTTCTATGGGCTACTGACCTTTCAAGTTATGATTCAGTACTTGATCTTCCTTTCACCATACCTTTTTATGGGGATCATGTCAGTTTGTTTACCCTGCTGATGACCATTTCAACGATTATCTATACCAAGATCAACAATGACATGATGGCGACCGGAAACCAGATGCCGGGTATGAAGACCATGATGTACTTAATGCCTATCATGTTCCTTGGATTCTTTAACAGCTATTCATCAGGATTGAGCTATTACTACTTGCTGGCTAACCTTTTCACCTTTGCACAGATGTATGTAATCAAAAAGTTCGTTGATGAGAAGAAGCTGCATGCACAGTTACAGGAGAATAAAAAGAAACCTGTAAAGAAATCCAACTTTCAGAAGAAACTGGAAGATATGGCCAAACAACAGCAGAAAAAGCGTTAATCATTTATCCAGATGAGCGATAATGAATCAATCGGCAGGGTTACAGGTTTAGGTGGAATATTCATCAAATACAACGATCCTGATGCTATCAAACAATGGTATGCCGACAATTTGGGTATTAGAATAGATGAATATGGTACCAGCTTTGAATGGCGTCAAAGCCATAATCCTGCACAAAAAGGATTTACTGTTTGGTCGGCATTTTCACAGGCTAGCGAATATTTCAAACCTTCGGATAAGGAGATGATGATAAATTTCAGGGTCGACAACCTGGATGCCATACTTGCCAAACTTGCAGAAAAAGGAGTATATCGTTTAAAGGCCATTGAAGAAACTGATTATGGTAGATTTGCCCATATCATTGATCCGGAAGGATTGAAAATAGAACTGTGGGAAGCAGATGACTCCGCCTATGATCAGATGATTGGGGAAAACAGGACATTATAACTCTGCCCGGTGCTAGTTCAGCCGATGATTAATCCTTTTGAAAGATCCCATTAAAATAGAATTCAAAAGCTATTGAATTCTAATTGAAAATTAATCCGTTGGGGCGTTATATTATTAAATAATTACTACCTTTGCACCCCTGTTTCGCCGGCTCACATTATATTTTTATAAAGTGTAGTACCTATCTGGCAAAACGTGTAATTAACTGAGTATTAACCAGGTTCTCCAAGAACCACAAAGAAAAAGTAAATGACGAACAACGAATTGAACGTCAATAATGATGAATTATTAAACCAGGAACCAGCTGCTGAAGAACAGATTGAGGCCTCTGAAGAACAGATTGTTGAAAATGATCAGCCTACAGAAGTAGTTGCAGTTGAAACCCCCGAAACCGTAGTTAGCACACCCGAAGCACCCGAAGCACCAGCTTTTGATGACGATGATGAGCCTACTGTCGAAAAACTTAAAGCACCACTAGTAGCACAGATTTCATTAGAAAACTTTGATTGGGATGCTATCGGCAAAAAACATGAGAATTATTCAGCCGACGAAAGAAATAAACTGGAAGGCTTGTATGACAAGACTCTCAGCTCTATCGTTGAGCACGAAGTAATTGATGGTACTGTAGTTGCCATGAACAGCCGTGAAGTTGTTGTCAATATCGGTTTTAAATCTGATGGCGTTATTCCACAATCAGAACTGAGATATAATCCCAATCTAAAGGTTGGTGATCAGATTGAAGTATATGTTGAAAGCCAGGAAGATATGGGTGGACAGTTAATTCTGTCACACAAGAAAGCACGCATTCTCCGTTCATGGGAGCGTGTCAACCAGGCATTCGAGAAAGAAGAAATTATCAATGGTTATGTTAAATGCCGTACAAAGGGTGGTTTGATCGTTGATGTATTCGGAATTGAAGCATTCCTTCCAGGTTCACAAATCGATGTTAAACCTATCAGAGATTACGATATCTATGTAGATAAAGTAATGGAATTCAAGGTGGTTAAGATCAACCAGGAATATAAGAACGTGGTTGTTTCCCATAAAGCTCTTATTGAAGACGAACTGGAACACCAGAAAGCTGATATTATCAGTAAACTTGAAAAAGGTCAGATACTTGAAGGTACTGTCAAGAATATCACTTCTTACGGCGTATTTGTTGACCTTGGTGGTGTTGACGGTCTTGTTCATATTACCGACCTTTCATGGGGTCGTATCAATCATCCGGAAGAAATCGTACAGCTTGATCAGAAGATCAGTGTTGTTATCCTTGATTTCGATGAAAATAAAAAACGTATTGCCCTCGGTCTCAAACAACTTACACCTCATCCATGGGATTCATTGGATGAAAATATTAAAGTGGGTGACCAGGTTAAGGGTCGCGTTGTGGTTATTGCAGATTACGGTGCATTTATTGAAATCGCTGCAGGTGTTGAAGGTCTTATCCATGTATCAGAAATGTCATGGTCACAGCACCTCCGCACTGCTCAGGACTTCCTGAAAGTTGGTGATGAAGTTAATGCCGTTATTCTGACACTGGATCGTGATGAGCGCAAGATGTCATTAGGTATCAAACAACTCATTCCAGATCCATGGACTAACATCCGTGAGAAATATCCTCTCAACTCCAAACACGTTGCAACCGTGCGTAACTTCACCAACTTCGGCATTTTTGTTGAATTGGAAGAAGGTGTTGACGGACTGATTCATATCTCTGATCTATCATGGTCAAAGAAAATCAAACATCCTGCTGAATTTACCAAAATCGGTGAGAAAATTGATGTAATCGTTCTTGATGTAGATGTTGAAAACCGTAGATTAAGCCTCGGTCACAAACAGCTTGAAGAAAACCCATGGGATGTTTTTGAAACAGTATTCTCTCTGGGATCTGTTCACAAAGGAACCATTACCAGTGCAAGTGATAAGGGTGTTGTTGTTGCTCTGCCTTATGGTGTAGAAGGATTCGCTCCGCTGCGTCATATCGTTAAAGAAGATAACACTTCTGCAAAGGTTGATGAAACAGTTGATTTTAAAGTTATTGAGTTCTCAAAAGAGAATAAGAAGATCATACTGTCACATTCACGTATTTTCCAGGATGTTGTTTCTGAGAAGAACAAGGAAGCATCAACTGCTAAGGAAAGTGCGGAAACAACCACAAAACGTGCTGTTAAGAAACTTAAGGACAACCTTGAGAAGACTACCCTTGGTGACCTTGAAGCCCTTGCTAATCTGAAATCCGATATGGAACAGTCAGAGAAAGCAGCTAAAAACAGCAAGAAGTCAGAATAAATATTCAATTCATTGTGAAAAAATCCCCTCTTTTGGGGATTTTTTTGTTTTATATAGAAATATCAGATGCATAATGTTGAGTGATTGAACTCATTTTGTTGGACTATTTATCTCTTTTATCTGAATGAGGTTTTTAGGCTGACTGTTCGTACTTTTACAGTTTTCCGGCTCATGTATTTATTATTCCGCCTAGCCGAGTAATATGAATCAGATTACTGAATATTATTAAACACCATTCTAAATATACCTAATCTTCAAACCCTAGAATGAAAGAATTCTCTGTTACAATACTTGGGAGCAGTGCGGCAGTTGCCACAGATGATCGAAACCTTACTTCGCATCTTATCAATCATTGTGATAGGTTATTCCTGATAGACTGCGGAGAAGGGACACAATTCAGGCTTCGTGAATTAAGGGTGCGTACCAATAAAATCAAGCATATTTTCATTAGCCATCTGCACGGTGATCATTTCTTCGGATTAATAGGCCTGATTTCGACCATGCATTTGTTAAGGAGAACCGCCGAGCTTACTATATACGGCCCACCTCAACTGAAGGAAATTATACTTATGCAGCTTGAAGCGTCTGAAACAACACTTTATTACCCCCTTGTGTTTAAAGAAACCAGCGCAGTAAGTGAAGAAGTGATCTACGATGACGGTAAGCTTACAGTCAGTTCCCTGCCAATGAAACACAGAATTCCAACTACCGGTTTTATCTTCAGGGAGAAGGAACAGCCCCGGCATATTGTCAAGGCTGCAGTTGATAGGTATGGAGTTCCGCTCGTTTATTATAATACCCTTCGCTCCGGATCGGATTATATGGCTGATGATGGTGAAATAATTCCCAACAGCCTGCTCACACTGCCTTCACAGACCGCAAGATCGTATGCTTTCTGTTCCGATACTGTCTATAATGAAGATATCATTGAAAGTATCAGAGGCTGTGATTTGCTTTATCATGAATCGACATTCAGTCATGACTTGAAGGAATCAGCGCAGGCGAAGATGCATACTACCAATGTAGAAGCTGCTACGATAGCGCAGAAAGCTCAGGTGAAGAAACTGTTGCTTGGTCATTTTTCTGCCCGTTATGACGACTTAACGACTTTTCTTGAAGAGGCGCAGCGTACTTTCAGCGAAACTGTTATTGCTGAAGAAGGAGTAACTTTTTATCTCTAGCCTGCAGTTTGATTATATAATATTCCAGAGAACAGTTTTATCAGTGTCTTCTTGTCATAAGGCTTTGCAACATAATGTGAGCATCCATTGGCAAGAAGCTTTTCCCGGTCACCCTGCATGGTATAACCGGTCACCGCTATAATCGGAATATCCTTATAATGATCAATGGCTCTGATATCCTGAGCAATATGAATACCATTGGGTCCGGCTCCCAGATTAATGTCCATCAGTACGGCATCGTATTTTTTTGATCTTATCTTATTCATGGCTATATACCCGTTTTCAGCCATATCGATATTGCAGATCTCCCTAAGGTATAAGGCCGCCAATCTGCGATTTATCTCGTTGTCTTCCACTATAAGTACTTCCGGTACATTGCCCCTGCCTAATCTGATAGTATTTATTGGCTCCTCCTTCTCCTCATGCGCAGATATATCTTCATTTACAACTGCAGCAGAAGGCAGGGCAATATAAAAGTCAGACCCTTTTTCAGGAACACTTTCTACCCACACTCTTGCATTGAGCAATTTTGATATTTTCATCACTAAGGAGAGCCCTAAGCCACTTCCTTCAAAAGTGCGCGACAATCCCTCACTAACCTGCCTGAACTCTTCAAAAATCAGCTTATGATGCTGAGGAGCTATTCCTATGCCTGTATCACTGATCTTGATAACAACATCTGATGTGTCCCGCAGCCCTGCATAGGCACTGATGGAAATACCTCCATCGATGGTGAATTTAATGGCATTATCTATTAAATGGTGAAGCAGCTGACCCAATAGCTTGTCATCGGCAATTACATTTATACTGGGTGGCAAAGCGGTGCGAATGTACAACCCCTTGTCACTTGCAATGGTATATGCATTGCGCAGCAGATTCATGAAGGTATTCTTCACGTTTACTGCTTTCAATGTTAGATTAGTCCTATTGGATTCAATGGCCGACAGGTCCATAATTGAATTCAATGTGGTCATTAAACGGTTGGCAGACTTGTATATGGTTGATGCCATACTTTTAAGTCTGTTGTCATCCAGTTCATCATGCAGTATTTCAGAGAAGCCCAGTATTCCAGTCATTGGAGTACGAAGCTCATGACTCATATTGGCCAGCAGTGAAGATTTTAACCTGCTGGATTCTTCCGCTTCATTTTTAGCTTTGATGAGTGCTTCCTCATGAAGGCTCCGTTCTTCCTCATTCTTCTGTCTTGAGACAACCAAGCTGCTTTGAAGCAGTGAATTGAACAGTTCCGTTTGATGAAAGAGCATGGAACATGAAAAAACAAATTTGTCGTATTCAATGATCTCTGTTAGCTTATATGCTTCTTCTGCCTGGGTAATAGTATAGCCATTCTCCATGGCTTTGCTGATTATTTTTTGCTCATTGTTATGTCTGTCAGTGAGCTGAATCAATAAAATATTGAATAACTGCTGGTTAATCAGTCTGATTCTTATCAAGGCAATTTCATGGCCACATGCGCAGGTTAAAGCAGTAGGTTTACTCTCATCAACCTGTGAGTTGCACAGCTGTGAAATAGTAGCTTCACAGCAATTCCATAGTCGGCCTGTTCTGCCTCCCGATACTAGGAAAGGTGCTGATAGATCAGGCATGGTAATGGATTTACCTTCTGATGATGTTATAAGGACAGAAGCTTTAATTGTATTACTGAATACCCGCTGAATATTCTGAATGGTCTCTGTTTGAAGGAAATTATTTTCTTCGACTGACGTTGGTTTTACAAGAGATGTGTTAATCATCTATCAGGGATTGATAACCGTTTAGTCAATTAGTGTGTTTTCAGTAAAATTATAAAATATTCGACACAGCGAATACCAATATTAATAATTTAATAGCAAAAATATTGATTTTGATGATTATTCCATAACCCGAAAGAGTATTTTACTTTTCCATTAAATCCCTTATAACCACCGATGCACAATAACAGCCAAACATAGCGGGCATGTATGAAATAGTCCCAACGGTGGATTTCTTGTTTCTTTCACCTTCCAATGGTGCAACTGCATTGCGCGAAACAACTTCAGGAGAGTATACTGCTTTAAACCCAGTCCATATTCCTAGTTTGTGTAGTCGTTTCCTGATGTAATAGGCCAATCTGCAGTTATTGGTCTCATCAATGTCATTAACTTTAATTAAGGCGGGATCCAATTTCCCACCTGATCCCATGGAACTTACCAATGGTATCCCTGATTTAAGCGTATGGTAGATCAAGTATACTTTGGGTGCCAGGGTATCAATGGCATCAATAACATAATCATAGTCATGAGCAAGGGTCTCTATTATCGATTCATCCTTGATATATTCTTTAATGATTGTAAGGTTCAATTCCGGATTTATATCCAGCAACCGGTGACCTAAAACATCTGCCTTATATTGATGATGTGTACTGATCAGTGCAGGTAGCTGACGGTTTCTATTGGTTTCATGAATGGTATCGCCGTCTACTATGGTCAGGCTGCCTACTCCGGCTCTTACCAATTGTTCTGCAGCATACGATCCAACACCACCTAGTCCGCAAACAAGCACATGTGCCTTTGCAAGTTTCTCTAATTTCTCTTGTCCTGTCAGTAGCAGTGTACGTTCCTGCCAGTGTGGTATATCCATCAATGTCTGTAATTTTGTACAAAAATACAAACATTATAGTAGGTGAGATTTTTCAAGATCACGACCATTATTGCATAGACTCCCAAAGTATCTCGATAGGATGCAACGCTGTTTTTCCTGTCCCATCTTTAATCTGATGACGGCAGGAAGTACCGGGAGCTGCTATGGTAACTTCTTCTCCGGATTTCCGTACCTCGGGGAATAATACCAGTTCACCTATTTTCATCGAAACATTATAATGTTCCTTTTCAAATCCAAATGAACCGGCCATACCGCAACAGCCTGATTTTATCTCCTCAACTTTATATCCATCCGGTAAACTTAGCATCTGTTTTGTAGATGCTGTGGATGCCAAGGCTTTCTGATGACAATGGCCATGTAACTTGATTACCCGGTTACTACCGGTAAAGCTGTCTTTATTTATTCGTCCTGCCTCAACTTCCCGCATTATAAAATCATCAAAAAGGTAGGTGTTGGCTGCCAGGCGCTTCGCTTTTTCTTTTGCTTCACCTCTGGTAAGATCGATATATTCATCCTTGAAAGTCAGTATGGCGGATGGTTCTATTCCAATCAGTGGCAATTTGTCGCTCACTATGTTTGATAATAATTCCAAGTTCTCTACTGCCAATTTGCGGGCTCTTCTCACCAGTCCCTTGCTCAGAAATGTTCGCCCGCTTTCCTTGTGTTTTGGGATTTCTACTTTATAACCAAGTTTATTCAATACTTTGATGGCTTTGATGCCTATCCCGACATCATTGTAATTGGTGAACTCATCGGCAAAGAGGTAAACTACAGGTCCGTCAGGCTGTTCGTTATAGTGCTTTCTCAACCATGCTTTGAGTGTTTGGTTGTGCAAGAGGGGTAAGGATCGTTTGGTTGAGAATCCAAATGTCTTCATGAATAACCCCGACAAAAACCTGTTCTTCAGAAATCCATTGAATAAGAAAGGAACTAGACTGCCAAGTCTGTTGAACGACGTAATGTTGGCAATCATCCAGGAACGTGTAGGAGTGCCGTTTGCATCATAATAGTGCTGTAGAAACTCTGCCTTGTATTTGGCCATGTCAACATTTGAAGGGCATTCAGCTTTACAGCCCTTGCATGAAATGCAAAGATCCATCACCTCCAGAATTTCCTTGTGGTTGAAGGGATTCTCTTTTTCACTTCGGGTGAGCATTTCACGCAATATATTTGCCCTTGCCCTGGTGGTATCTTTCTCATCACGTGTTGCCTGATAACTGGGGCACATAGTACCGGCAAACTGTTCTGTTTTTCGGCAATCGCCCGAGCCGTTGCATTGTTCTGCAGCTCTTACAATACCCATGCTGTCAGAAAAGTCAAAGACTGTCTCAATGTCCCTAGTCTTCTGTCCTGATTCGTATCTCAGACTGGTGTTCATCACCGGAGTATCAGTAATCTTCCTATGGTTGAATATTCCTTCCGGATCAAAGCTGTGCTTGATGTCTTTAAGCAACTGGTATACATGCTCACCCAGCATCAAAGGAATAAACTCACCTCTCAGTCTCCCGTCGCCATGTTCTCCACTCAAAGATCCGCGATATTTCTTGACCAGTTTTGCTGTTTCAAGAGCTACTGTGTGAAAGAGCTTCACATCATGAGGGTCCTTGAGATCCAGAACCGGTCTGAGATGAAGTTCGCCGGTAGCAATATGGGCATAGTAAACACAATGAAGATCATACCTTTGAAGCATGGCACCGAATTCCTCCATATAAGCGGGAAGTAATTCAGGCAGTACTGCGGTATCTTCAATTACAGCAACCGGTTTTTTATCACCAGGAATATTCGATAGCAACCCAAGTCCGGCTTTTCTGAGCGCCCATACCCGGTTTATATCGTTACCATATATAACTGGGAAGTGATAGCCGTACCCTTCTGAAATCATATCCTGCTCAAGCTGTCTGGCAGCTTCATTTATTTCATCACGCGTAGGAAGGGCAAATTCTACCACCAGAATTGCAGCCGGATCACCCTGGATAAAGAATCGGTTCTTCCGTTGTTCAATATTATCCCTTGTACGCTCAATTATGAAACTATCAATTAGTTCTACTGCAACCGGTTTGTGCTTCAGTGCGATTAAGTTGGCCTTGAATGCTTCTTCCAGTGAATGGCAATGAATACAGACTAAAGCGTTTTCTTTCGGTGGGAGAGGGACAAGGTTAAGTTTAATCTCTGTAGAGAATGCCAGGGTACCTTCTGAACCTGCAAGTATTTTGCAAAAGTTAAATGCTGTGCCCTCCGGGTCAAATGGTTGGGTATTGACCATCAGATCTAAAGCATAACCGGTATTCCTTCTTTCAAGTCGCGGATCAGGATAATTTCTCATTATCTCTTTCCGGTTCTTCTCATCGCTGAGTATATTCTGAATCTGGCGGTATATGCTACCTTCAAGATCTTCTTGTTTACATTTCTCAGCAAACTCTTCGTTATTGAGCGACTTGAAGGTCACCATGGAAGCATCACTCATTAGTGCAGTGATCTCCAGTGTATGATCACGTGTGCTGCCGTAGACCAGCGAATGAGCACCACAGGCATTATTTCCTACCATTCCTCCAATCATACATCTGTTGGAAGTGGAAGTTTCAGGTCCAAAGAACAAACCTGTGGGTAACAATGCCTTATTGAGTTCGTCAAGTACCACACCCGGCTGTACTTTAACCCATCTCTCTTCAGTATTTACTTCAATTATACGATTCATGTACTTCGAAACATCCACTACAATACCATTGCCGACGACCTGACCTGCTAGAGAGGTGCCCGCCGCACGGGGTATGATGGTAATTCTCTGTTTGTGGGCAAACCTGATAAGTTGTTCAAGGTCAGATGCGTCTTTGGGCAGGGCAACAGCTATAGGTATCTCTCTGTAGGCAGAGGCATCCGTAGCATAGAGTATACGCATAGTCTCCCCTGTATAGAGATCGCCTTTAAGCTTATCCCGCAGCTCATTCCATTTGTTCACAGGTATCATTACAGCCATTACAGAAGATAGATCATCGTTTCAAATAAGATTCAAAGTTACGGTTTTATAGTCAGCAGAAAAAAACCGCATCGCCCTATTCACGGGAATGCGGTCAATTAAAGTTATTATGGGTGAAAATTAATTCCCCTTATAGTAGTTAGTGCTTTCAAAGATCTTATCAGCTGATTTGGCTATAAATCCGGAGTACAACCTGCCATCCGTATCGGGATATCTCTTTGCAAATTCATAATAGCAGGATGGTATTTCGAATACACCTTCTATGAACTTAACCGGCAATTTGCCGGCCATGGTACTTGATTGCTCCAGCAATTCTTGCGGTGTTCCTTTTACTCTTCCACCTGAATCATTGATACGGAAACCATGTTTTTCAACAAATTGATTTACCTGTTCAACTTCAGTTAATTTCTTCAATCCATTTATGCTTACAGTAAAATGATTGGCTCTGAAACCATATACATATACCCAGGCAGCATATTCTGATTCATCCCTCAATTTATTGTAGACCTCATAGGAAGGTGTTCCCCATAGATTTCCCTTGAAAATCAAATCTCCTTTACCAGTCTGAACTGCGGGGATACTGTCCAATAACTTTTTTACAGTTTCCTGAAGGAAAGGTGAAAACTCCTCTGTTCTGAGTTCGCTGATAAATACCCGCGGAGCATCTCTGAATTCCTTGTGCTCATAGTGTCTGGCGTTCAACTTCTTTTCTTCAAAGTTATAGGAGCCTTTATATTCATACCCGGCTTCAATAAACTCCTGAGCCATAACATCTATGTTAACTCTCGGATCATTGAAGGTCCTAAAGGCGATATGATCATTCAAAACTTCTTCCCCATTTTCAATAAACAGGTCATACACCTGCTTGGCTGCAGGGTTTTGTGTGATATAATCTGACCATAATTTATCAAATACTGCTTGTGCCTGCTTCATAAATTTTCGATTTGTTTGCTTTTAAACATTGATTTTATTCAATTGTTCAGCAGTACCACCGACAAATAATGAATGAATAATATGACTCAATTGTTCGGTTGAATATTTATCCCTTAACGCTTCTTCAATGGAAGACTCCCTCAATTGGACTAATTTCAGACTGTCAATGAGTTTAATGACTTCTGCAATATCTGACTGGTTCTCATCAACCTTAATATCTTCTATGATACCGTTTTTTACCAGTATTGTGGCCTGGAGCGATTGATCGCCGGTTAAGAACATTGTGGAGAAACTGAAAGCAGGGGAGTAGCCATAATTCCATTCCCATTTAGTGTATTTTTCATCCTTCAAGAGGTTGATTTGACGGATATCCTCCTCAGAGAATGAATATAAATATGCTTCAGAATCCGACTTCAATATGTCAGTAATAATAAAATCGGCAAATTCATCAATTCCCAGTGATTGCTGAAGGAAATTGCTGATGTTGATAACCTTACTGCTGATGGATTTTACAGCTTTGTCTTCGTAAGTCAGGTTGGCAGGATAAATAGCTTTTTCAAGATTATTCAGATCGCTGTTGAAAAGTAAGGTGCCATGGTGAAGCACTTTATTTTTGTATACATGCTCGGCATTGCCTGAGATTTTTCTCCCATTGATATATAAACTGTTTCTTGGACCTGTTTCTACCTGAATACCCAGTTTACTGATGACATTCACAATAACTAGATTATATTTATTGAAATCAACCAGATGAGTTGGATCACCCTTTGAAGTAAAGGTAAAATTCAGGTTCCCATGATCATGATAGACAGCTCCTCCGCCTGAGATCCGTCTTACTACTTTGATCCCTCTTTCTTCAATAAACTCATGATTGATTTCGGCAAAAGTATTTTGATGTTTCCCAATAATAACTGAGGGATCATTTTTCCAAAGCATGAACGTGTCATCTTCGAAATTGTTAAATACATACTCTTCTGCTGCCAGATTAAAATACGGTTCTGTTTCTGTTCTTAAAATACAGCGCATAGGTTCATTTTAAATCAGCTCATATAAAGTTAAACAAGCCTGAAAAGTTCAATTTTTCAGGCTTGTTTTAAAAAGTTAATAACAAGCTATTGCTTCTGTATCAGTTGTCCTTCACGTTCCACAGCTTTCTTGGTCCATTCAGGCAGAACAGTGGAAATAAACTCATCTTTACTTTTATGCAGGGCAGGCATGTCAAGTCCGATAAAAGCCTGGGCTTTCTCCCTGTTGGATAGATCAGGCATCTGGATGGGTGTCTTGACACCATGAGCTATCAGTACACTGTTAAGCAATATACGTCCTTCCTGCGCTTTTTGAATAGAGGTACCCAGAATTCTTAATGCTTCGGCCGGAGTATGGAATCCCATGGAATTCCCGGCAGCAACATAGTCCCATCGCCATTGTGAATGACGGATAAGCGTTAGAATAGGCTCCATCTCCTGTTCGGTTGCGCCATTATCCCAGGCGGTTTTAGCTTCTATATGCAAGCGAGCAAGGTTTTTCTCGGCAATACGACGAAGTTCGAATATCTTATTCTGCCTACTGACAACATTTTCCATCAGCTTTTCTTCACCTTCACGATGGCAGACAACACAAGAACCTGAGATATTTGCCAATGGGCTCTGAATCTTATGATCGGTATACTTCATACCACCATCACGCTTATATGGCATGTGGCAGTCGGCACAGGCTACACCCCTGTCAAAATGGACACCTGTAGTGTATTGCTCATAATCAGGATGCTGTCCCTTGAGCATGGGTGCTTTGCTTAGTGCATGAACAAAATCAACATGTTTTACGCTGTCGTAATACTCTTCCATTGCTTCAACAGAAAGTCCTTTATCCCAAGGGAAGGTCAAGTACTTGTTTTCACCCTTGAAATAATATTCTACGTGGCATTGGGCGCAAACCAATGAGCGCATTTCCTGGTGTGTGGCTTTGGTAATATCCTTACCCATACGTTGATATGCTTCAATGAGTGCCGGACGGGTAATGCGCAGATTCATTGTTTTGGGATCATGACAATCCTGACAGCCAATGTTATTCACTACTTCTGAGCCTAAATCCTTCCATTTTCCTTTATAGAAATTCTCAACACCCATCTCGTTCATGAGTCTTGGCACGTCGGTACTTTTGCATGTCCAACAAGTAGCAGGTTGCGGTACATCAGTGCGGAGAGTCTGCCTGATGTCGTTGATTGCATAGTAGTGCCCCCTGCCTTGCTTGTATTCCCTTGAAAAGGCATAACCGGCCCACATAACCACCATTTCAGGATGTTGTTCCAGGTAATCATGTGTTCCTGAACCTCCATATTTACTCAGGAAACTTGTGTCTAGAGTATTTACATACGATTCATATTCTCGGGGAAAGTTTCTACCCCATACTTCATTCCGTGGTTCCCAATCAGGAATTTCACTAACCATCTGGAAATAGACTTTTGATTCACTCCTTCTTTCAATTATGGAGGAGGCTAACAGCCCCAGGATAAAAACTACTACTACTGTTCCAAGAAAGATCAACCATGCTACCCAAGGTTTTCTTTTTGTAATTTCTGATACTGCTTTCATGTAACGTGTATTTGAAGGATTAGGGTTAATTATTTTTTCTGATCATTTTTATCATCCACAAATTTTTCCATCCACTCGGGAACAATTGATTTCATGCGTGGTACAAGGGAATAGGGAGTAGCTGCAAGGCTATTGACTGTGCCATGAGGGGTTTCCCTATGACAGTCCCAACATCTGAAACCCACACCTTCTTCATGGTTCTCGCCGGTTACCTGTACTATGTTTACATAGTCAACAAGGTTTTTATGACAGCGTATGCAGTTTTCCTGCACAACGTTGATGCCTGCCTGTTTGATCTGGATAACCTGAGGTTCAGCTCTCGCTGTAAATATGCTGGCATGCCTCAAGCCATCCATTGCCTTGAAATAGTATGTTCTGAAGACATTGTCATGAGGTACATGACAATCATTGCAGGTGGCTTTTTCTCTATGACTACTATGCATCCATGTGGCATACTGCGGATACATGACATGACAATTAATGCAGGTTTGTGGATCATCGGATAAGTATGAATGGGCTCTTGATGTATAGACCAGCAGAATAATGATCCCAACAATTGAACCGGAAAGAATTATAGCAGGCAACCGCCAATTATCTGGAGGTCCGAAGAAGTTGATTATTTTTTTCATATTCCGGATTGATTTGATTGGCACTGAACTTAACAAATATAGGGAGGTTTCCAGAAAATCAAAAATATTTCAGGGCTTTTTCCTAAAGAAGTTTTAATAGTTGAAAATCAATTGAATCGAGACTTGTATCGGTGGTAATTAATGAATGATCAAACACTTTTTCATCTCTGGTCCTCAAAGTTCAATGTTAAACTGCACTGCTCTACACTACCTGATGATCATTACCTTCTGTCTTTCGATGATAGTATTATTGCTTACCAATCGTGCAATGTACAGACCAGGAAGTAAAGTGCTTACATCCAGCAACTCCTGGCCATAAGGTGATTTTACAGGGATACGGGTAATGATTTGACCGGTAAGATTGGTCAATTGAAGTTCACCCGACTCAAACCCACTTTCGTAATAGTAATCCAGGATAATATAACTGGATGCCGGTTGCGGATATATTTTAAATCCACTGCCTGTTATGTTTATTTCGGGTATTTCGAAAATGGGGGCGATCGGTGCTTCGCCCGGCAGGATATATGGCTCAATATAATTGGTTTTATTATAATGCCTGAGAATATTCTGTGCATAAATGAAGGTGGCTTCATTCTCCAGTAACTCCTGTATAAGCTTATATTCAGGTAACGCTAACGTGTCGCTGACACTGCTCCTGAGTGATTTATCCAATTTCATCAACCAGACCATGTTTTCAATGTTGGTTTTTTCTTTAGGAAAATTTAACTCAGCATCTTCAAATGCTTCTTCTGCTTTTAAAGTATCACCAATCACATGGTGCATAAAAGCAAGGATGAAGGCTGTTGCTAGTCTATCATCATTTTTCAGAAGTGCTGCAAATGAGTTTATTGGCATTCCCTGGTTAATGATATATAACTGACTCATTTCACGGGTGAGCAGGGCATCCTTGACAGCCTCTGCGTTATTGCTTCTGCTCTCAAGTAACTCAATCATGCTGTATATACTGTACCTATCAACTAGTTTATGAAGCATATAATCAGGCATTTCAGGCTCACGATTCATAATGAGCTCAAGTAAGTCGCTGTTCCTGAATATGATTGGGTTGTTGACAAGAATATCTATCAGTAGGGTATTGTGGAAATAATTATTTCCTAAAAGTTCCCTCAATGCTTCAACCGACAATCTTGAATCAAGTTGACGAAGTTTTTTATAAAGCCGAGATGCAGTTTCAGGTGATGTACTGCTTATTTCATTCATTAGGGCAGTTGAATTTCCGCCATCTTTAACAATGGTATACTCATCAAGGGCCGTTGCTGCATTAGTTTCCCATAATAGCCTTGACTGGTGGATCATGCCAGTATCAATGGTTAAATAAGAGGGAAGATAATTGCTGTCAGGAATCATGGTAGTTACTCCTGGTACTAACCATAAGTTTGCATAAAGCCTGGGTTCTTGCCTTGATTTTCCTGTTGTGTGAATATAATGACTATACATGACAGGCTCCCCATCATTGTGAAAATCACTGGTACGATGAAATTTGCCATAACTGAACTGATTACCTGCTGGTTCCAAAGGCGACAATCCCACTGCACCCTGGTGGTATGCAATACCGTTTATTGCTTTGGTGCTGTCATTGGTAATACAGATGTCGTATTCATTTTTATTGAACCAGTTATAGGATAACCGCAACCCTTCATCACCTTTGTCATTCCGATTCCTGTTTTGGGCTAACAGTGAGTAATTAAGATAATCAAAACTGTTACCGGCAATAAGGTTATTGTTCTTACCACAGTTATTAATCACCAATCCTGCCAATTCCTGGTGGAAACCGGGAAAGGCCGGTCCTTTAAAATTGTTGTCAATTATATTAAAATAAGCACAGTTATCGAGATACAGTCCTGAAATTTCTTTATCCGGATTGTCTGTATTATTTAGAGCGGAAAACTCAAAATCGCATTTATTCACCTCTAGTATACTATACCCGGAAATATAAGCTCCGGTGAAATTGTTTTTAAATAGCGCCTCTTCGGAGTAATAAGAATATCCGGGAGTTGATGTCGTCGCGTCAATTCCAGTCTTCAGCTGATAAAACAATGGCTTGGTAGCCAAACCAAAGGGCACTGAATCAGCATTTAGTCTGTATATTTTCAGTGAAGCATTGTAACTGGTAATGCCGTTACCCCTGTCGTTTACCGGCAGTTTTGAATATGGAATGTCATTTCTGAAGACACAACTGATAAATTCAATTCCGCTGTTATCATTTATTCTGACAAATTCTTTCATTCTCTCACCTGGCCAGGGTTGGTCTTTCAGGGAAAATTCGGTTAGTTTAAATATTGATGGGTTAATCCCTTTTGTCGGCTTGATATCAATGGCCCGCAGATTATTTCTGAAAACAGCATTATCGGTAATAATAATACCTCCCCCTCTGGATGGGTTTTCATTGCCATCTTCGTCTATGTCAATCATCTCAATCCCCGTGTAGGCATTTTCAATGACTGATCCATGGATTATTGTTATATGTCCTTGGGGTAATCCTGAATTATAATCAGCATGTCCATAAAGTTTAATTCCTTCCCATAAGCTGATACAATTATTGGTTAAAGTGGCCTTATCAAGAATAAGTTGAGCGCCCGGCATAACTTTTATTGTCCTGCCATCTCCAATTTCTACTCTATTCTTTATGGTCAACATACTTCCGGGCATGAGGATTAGATCACTCAACAAGTTTTTACCGGGTGCCCATTCTACTGTATCCGTGATAATTAAGGAGGTTTCATCCAGTGGAAGACAGAGATCGGCTTCCCATAGTCCGCGACCGAAAGTGCCTACTACCAGTTTCTTTCTGGCGTAATTGATTTCAATATCTGAAATGATGGTCAGCGGTAATCCTTCACCGAAAAATTCCCATCTATTCATTAGAGCATCTCTGTAATATATGCCTGCATCAGTAGCTGCCAGCAGTATATCGTAGCCTGCCCCCTTGAAGTACCTGATAGCATTAACCGGTATGGCGGGTATACCTTCTGAAAAGTTTTCCCAGGTCCTTCCACCATCGTTGGTTACATAGATTCTTCGGTTTACCCAGGTTCTGTCAAGTGCCAGGTAAATGGTTCCCGGTTTCTCAGGGTGAATTAGTATATCAGTCGCTGAAACGTATTGCATGGATAAGCTTCCCCGGGGAGTAATGTCATTCCATCGGTTTCCACCATCAATGGTTATCATTATTTTTTCTTCCTGAATATTTCCCCAGGAAGGATTCTCAAAGCTTGTACAGATCACATCAGGATTGGAAGTCGATATTTCAATTGCCTGAACCTTTTGTGGCTTAATTTGACTGAAGTTGCTTATCTGCTCCCATGTTTCAGCACCATCCGTAGATTTCCATACATTTTTTAATCCGGCATATAGTATCTTTGGATCAGTGGGATGCATGGTGACCGGAATATTATTTCTACCCTGTTCTGTGGTATCAGGTACTCCACGGTAATCGAAACTCAGTCCTGCATCAACTGATTTCAACAGAAATATATTTCTCCTGTTGAGTTTAGGCGGTATCGTTACCATATAAACGTTTTTGGGATTCTTATAATCAACCATTCCATCGTACGCATCGCCTATATGTGTTTCTCTGGTCCATTCCCCGGTATCATAATTGTAAAAGCAAAGGTTGCCATCTTGTGGACCGCCATAAACCATATTGCCCTTGTCACTTATGGTGATATTATGTAATTGAGTGGTTTGCATGCCATTGCGTGTTATATCCACCCATGTGATGGTGCCATCATCTGATCGTGTTACACCACCATCATTTCCCATGTAAACTTTGTCAGCACTGTCACCTTTGAATACCAATAACTCACGAACATCTTTATGGTATTTGTGGTTATGGTAATTTAGGTAGATTGCCGAATCGCCTACCATTCTGTATTTGGAAAACCAGATGCCACCCAAATAGAATTCTGCCGGATCAGCAGGAGAGATCTGCAGCTCCATTTTCCAGTAACCTACAAAGGGAAGAAATTCTATGCCCATCTCAAAGAAGTCTCTTCCTCTATTGGTTGATCTGAATAGTTGATGTTCCCAGTTGCCTGGGTTGAGGGTATCATACGATTCGGTAAAAACGAGCATTAATCCCCGTATACTGTCAGAAAGTGCCAGAACAAGTCTTGACATCTTGTGATCAGGCTTCAGATGAATGCGGTAAGTTATATCCTGCCATGTTGTACCGGCATCAAAACTTCGAAGAAGTAGACTTCCAACCGCATATATATGATCAGGTTTACCCGGTGTCACAACAATATCAAACAATTCTTCCTTATCTTGAGTGAACGTCGGCTCCCAGTCTTTTGCCTTATTGGTAGAACGATATATACTGGTTTTACCTTTGAATTCAGTGTTCAGTAAGGCATATAGGGTATCTGTATTGATCTGGTGTTGCTTGACATCATGAATTAAGAACCCTGAACTTAAAGTTGAGCTATTCAGACCGGTTGAAGTCCAGGTGTCACCACCATCCTTGCTTTCCATAATTCCTTGTCCATAGGCCCTGTTAAAGCCCCAATGACCTGTGCCAACGAAAATGTGCTGATCATTATCACGATCCACCTCAATGGCAAGTATTCCTGTTGTAATATAATTATCTGATAGCGGTTGCCAGTTCTGGCCACCATCATAGGTGGCAAATATTCCTCCGGTATTACTGCCGGCATAGATTGTCTGGAAATCAGTGGTGTCGACCCACAGAGCTGAAACAAGACCAAGTTGTGCTAAAACCGGATCCGTTGTAACTGATGGACCCAGCGGATAGAATTGCGTGTGTCTGTATGCATTCCGCTGATCTGTACTCTGCTTTAGGTTTTTAGTATGCTCCAGGGTCAGTCTGAGAGAATCCTTAACCATTTGCATGTTCTCAATATAGTGCTTCATACTGCCCTGCTCATCAGCCCGTGAACTGATAAATTGCTGTGAACGAAGGTAATCCTTGGCTTTTAATGCCGGGTGGTTACTATAGTATTCGTCTTGTCCAGCGCCAGTAAGAGAAATGAATAATAATGCAAAAAATAAGATACTATTTTTTGAGCGTATGGAAGAGGTTAACGAGTGTAAAAGTTGACTCATTGATAAATGGACCTTTTATGCAAAAATTAGTAAATTCCAAATGGAATGTATTGAATTAAAGGATATTCCACCATCCAAAGATACTAATTTTATAATAATAAGGCAATGAAATTTCAGTAGTAAGTGATCACTGATTTTCAGGTAAAAACTTTATAACCATTACCTTGAAAGGAGATATGGAGATATTATCGAAGCCTCTCTCAATTCCGGCATCTACCTTGATCCTGTCATCCTTATTTACAAGTATGCGCTCATTGGCTGTCTCAAGTAAAGCCTTGCCTTCCAATACATAGAAGATCACGTCATTTGGGTTGATGTGTTTTTCTATCTTTTCGCCAGGTTTCAGATTCAAATGAACTATCTCTATGTTCCTGTGCCTGCAAAGTATGTGGCCGTCCAGGTCGAACGGTACTTTTGGCGCTTTGTATAAGTTCAGTATTTCCATTTTCCTTTGCTTTTAATTTGCGTTTCTTCGATTTCCAGTACATCAAAAATCCTGTTATCAGGATTAGCAAAACTAGAATGCCCATTAAAGGTACGTAAAGAATATAAAAATCACCAATTAAAAATGCGAATATCCTTCCGGTATGAACTTCTAGTGCCACATTCCACCATGATACAGGTTGCCTTGAAATAACTGAAGGCATTTCAGGTTTGTTCTGTGGTGCCAGATTCATCCAGCCTGCACCATAATCCATAAAGGCAATTGGTTGATTATCTTTCATGTATACCCCGGCAACGGCAACTGATCCAAAGGGATTTCCATTGCTCTGACCGATTACAGGGAGTCCGGTTATTAAATCTGTTGTGGTCCCGGTAACTAGATTCCATTTGAAAATACCACTGAATGAGGCAACCAGATATTCACCGCTACCAAGATACTCAAACGCATTTATTCCCATGACGCTTACTGGTGGCTGAGCATTCATTTTTCGCGCTACTGGTGTCGTTGAATTCACGTTGAGAGAGATGAAACCCTCACTTGTTGACAAAATATATTCATTGGTGGCTGAATCAAACACCACATCCCGCAATTTGTCGTGCCACACATTCTCATTGGCCAGGATGGTTCCGGGTATTGCCGCCATTTCCTTATTTGCAATTGGTATCAAAAGGGGAGGGCGAAGGAACATTCCGGTTAAGGTTGTTATCAGGAGAATGGGAATTCCATATACTCCAATAAGCGTGTGCCAGTTTATAGTTTTGCGGTTTAACCGTTGCAGCTTCTTACGGGAGTTCTCTTTTATCTTCTTTGCAAATTTTGGAAGAAAAAAATAGAAAAAGCCTGTCAAAGTCATGAAGATTACTGATAATCCAACCAGATCTACAATCAGCTTACCTGTCAATCCGAAAATCTCACCGCTGTGAATAACCCACAGTGTGCGAAACATACCGGCTTTGCCTTCGTGATCTTCTGTGGCAGGTACATTTATTGCCTGAAATTCAGGTGTTTTTTCAAGCGACATTTCCCACATTTCTGAGCGGGTCAAAACTATCAGCTTATTATCGTGCTCAAGCAATTTGACCACTCGCTGATTATCAATCGGTAGTGCGATTTTTTGCCATACAGCTCCTTTGCTGTTATATTCATATAAACCGAAGAGTGTTCCTGCAAACAAACGACCATTCTCCACTTTTGCCATGCTGAATACCTTGCGATAGTCAATGCCTCTTGGAAAACCTGTGTTAAAGTCTCTAAACTCAGTGAACTGACTGTTTGTTTTCCAGATACCAACATTGCCATAGGCCAGCATCTCAGTATCATCCAATGGTAAAAATCCTTTTATTGAAGCCAAATTCCAGTTTTTATACTGGTAATCACCCGGCATCAGGTATCTTGGGAAATTTAAGGAGGCGAAAATCGACCTGTGATTCATGATTATCCCGGAAACACAGAAAAACAGAATAAAAAGGCCAACTATTAAAGATGGCCATTTATGGTATTTGCGAAGCTTCTTCATTACTGTAGGCTAATGAGGAGTTATTTTTTGATCATGGTTAAAACCATTTTGAATCGTTCAGTCGCATTGACCGCATGGGTAATATTGGCAGGCATAATGATAGTCATCCCGGCAGTGAGTTTGTTTGGGTTGCCCCCGATAACAATTTCCGCTTCACCTTCCACTACATTCAACAATGCATCAAAAGGAGCTGTATGCTCACTTAGGCGTTGGCCTTTGTCAAATGCAAAGAGACTGACATTTCCGGTGGGTTGTTCCACGACTCTCATACTTACGATTCCTCCGTCAGAATAATTAATCTCATCGGCGAATATGAATGGTTTTCCGGTCATGAATTTTGTTGTATCCATTTTAATTGGGGTTTTAAGGATAAATATTTTAATTAAATTTCCAGCACTGGTATTAAAGCCAAGCTTCAGAGAGCATTTCTCCCTGTATGCTGACAACTGTCTTTTTGACAGGTATATTCCTTGAAGCCTGTTGACGTGCAATCATGGCTAGCTGCACAAGTCCTGAGCAGCAGGGAACTTCCATGGTAACAACATGCAAGGTATTTATGTTGCTGCGGTCAATCATGGCAGTAAGTTTTTCAACGTACGATTCCTTGTTTGAATCAAGCTTTGGACAGGCGATGGCCAGTGTTTTGCCTTTCAGGAAACGGTTATGGAAGTTACCCATGGCAAAAGCAACACAATCGGCCGCAAGTACTACATCAGCATTTTTGAAATAGCCAGCTTCAGGATTCAACAAGTGCAACTGTACAGGCCATTGGCGCAGTTCAGATGGAGCATCCGACTGAATATTACCGGCAGGCTGATTTACTTTGTCCATATCGATATCAAAGCTGAATGCCTTTGAACCGGGACATCCGCCACCACATCCTTCAGATGCAGGTGCAACTGCTTTTCTCGCGTCCTTAAGTGATTCAAACACTGGCATCGGTGTTATGGGAGTATCCATATTTCCTTCTTTGGGACTCATGTCAACATTATTTTCTTTAATAAAACTTATAGCCTGTTGCAGTAATTCCGTTTCGTTATGATCGCGCAGATGCTCCAGGTGAGCAAGGATGGTATTACGACCTTTTGGTACCATCAATTCCATTACTTTAATTTCATCATATGGTTCAGCATCTCTTTCTTCCAGTGTAATGGCACCTTCCGGACAATGGCCGATACATGCACCCAGTCCATCGCAAAAAAGATCACTTATAAGCCTTGCTTTCCCGTCAATAATCTGCAGGGCGCCTTCATGACAATTGGGCACACATAGTCCGCACCCGTTACATAATTCTTCGTCAATTTTAATAATTGTTCTCTTCATTACTGATTTTTGATATTAATGAGTTCAGATAGTTTCTTGTTTTTTAGATAATCAAGGAATTCTGCGGAAAACTTGTTCAGCATTGGACCGAATACACAAGTTTCAAAAGGGCACTTCTCTTCTTCAATACCGCAATAATGTCCTTGCAGGCTGCCATCAATCAACTCATAGATATCAAGTAAACTCACCTGTCCCGGATCGACCTTTAGTGTGAATCCACCACTGGGACCTCTCATTGAGCTTAGATAATTGTTTTTAACCAATATCTGCATCACTTTGGCCAGATGATTTCTAGACGAGTGGGTACGGTCGGCAATCTTGTTGACATTCAGCATCTCGGTGCTGTTTGCAATCATAGCCATACTATGTACGGCGATGGAAGCAGCTTCGGATATGTTGATAATTTTCGACACTAGGTAATTCGGTATTTGAATACGCAAATATAGAAACTATATTAACACCTCCAAATAATTTTTGAAAATAATTTATTGGTGGGTAGGGTTTAGGGTTTATCGACTAGATTAAGCAAGCAGAAATATTGAGGAAGGTATATTAATAGAGTTTGAAGGAAGTTCAAACGGAACCTTATAGGAGCCTCAAGATATGAGAGTAGGAGTAATGGGGAAGTCATGTTTGAGTCTGGAAGGATTTTTATAGGAGTCTTGTTGGAGTCTTGAAGGTGTTTTATAGGAGTTTTACTTAGAGTAGATAAATTGATCATTAAAAGAACAAATAATGTACATCCTATGTACAGACATGTACACGATATGTACAGGATATGTACAGAATATGTACACTAAGTAAAACCAGAATGCATAAAAATCATAGTCTTGATATGCTTCCTGCCTTTACTTTTCCTTCATTAATCTAATCCAACAATCTGTGTAAAAACAACGAATCCAAACTGTTGATGATTATGTCATCCCCGCGAACCAATAAAATGACTACTTTTGCACCCTCAAATAATAATTTAGATAAGTTCGAATGCACGATATTAGAAATATTGCAATTATTGCCCATGTTGACCACGGCAAGACGACACTGGTCGATCGCATACTATACCAGGTAAAGCTTTTCAGAGATAATCAGGAGATGGGTGACCTTATCCTCGATAGTAATGAGTTGGAGCGGGAACGTGGAATTACCATTCTTTCCAAGAACGTTTCTGTAAGATATAAAGGTGTAAAGATCAATATTATAGACACACCCGGCCATAGTGACTTTGGCGGTGAAGTTGAAAGAGTTCTTAATATGGCCGACGGAGTGCTTCTGCTGGTTGATGCTTTTGAAGGACCGATGCCTCAAACCCGTTTTGTGCTGATGAAAGCACTCGCGCTTAACCTGAAGCCAATTGTTGTCATCAATAAAGTGGATAAACCCAACTGTAATCCTGAGGAAGTACAGGAAGCAGTGTTTGACCTAATGTTCAACCTGGATGCGACGGAAGATCAGTTGAATTTCCCTACAGTTTACGGTTCAAGTAAACAAGGATGGATGTCAGAAGACTGGAATAAACCCACTACTGATATTACTTATCTGCTGGATACTATTATTGAACATATTCCTGAATACAAACATCAGGAAGGTAATACTCAATTACAAATTACTTCGCTGGATTATTCTTCCTACGTAGGAAGGATTGCTGTAGGTCGTTTATCACGTGGAATGCTTCGTGGTGGAATGAATGTCTCTCTCCTGAAGCAGGATGGCAGATCCTTTAAAACAAAGATTAAAGAGCTTTACGTTTTTGAAGGACTTGGTAAGGAAAAAATTAAAACAGAAGTTTACCCTGGTGAGATTTGTGCCATTCTTGGTATTGATGATTTCGACATTGGAGATACCATTGCCGATTATGAATTCCCGGAAGCATTGAAACCGCTCAATATTGACGAGCCTACCATGAGTATGTTGTTTACAATCAACAATTCACCATTCTTCGGTAGAGAAGGAAAGTTTGTAACATCAAGGCATCTGAGGGAGCGGCTTTTCAAGGAAGTAGAGAAAAATCTCGCGATGCGTATTGTGGAGACAGATTCACCCGAGACACTCATTGTATACGGTAGAGGTATCCTACATTTGTCCATCCTGGTTGAAACCATGCGTCGTGAAGGATATGAACTGCAATTGGGACAGCCCCAGGTAATTACAAAAGAAATTGACGGAGTAATACATGAACCTATTGAAATGCTTACTGTGCATGTGCCGGAAGCATTTTCAGGTAAAGTAATTGAGTTGGTTACACAGCGTAAGGGTGAAATAGCTACCATAGAAACCAAAGGTGACAGAATTCACCTTGAATTCTCCATCCCTTCAAGGGGTATCATCGGTCTGCGTAACAATGTTCTGACAGCAACAGAGGGTGAAGCCATCATGGCACATCGTTTCAAAGCCTACGAGCCTTGGAAAGGTGAGATCCCAGGAAGAAATAAAGGTTCCTTGATCGCCATGGAAACCGGACTGGCTATTGCTTATTCCATTGACAAGCTTCAGGACCGTGGTACGTTTTTTGTTTATCCGAACGAAGAGATTTATGCCGGACAGGTAATTGGTGAACACATCAGGCCTGATGACCTGCTTATCAATGTTACCAAGACTAAGAAGCTAACCAATGTAAGAGCTTCAGGTACTGATGATAAAATTGTTATTGTGCCTGCCGTTAAATTCTCATTGGATGAATCTATGGAGTACATTGGAAAGGATGAATATCTGGAAGTTACTCCAAGGTCATTGAGAATGCGGAAGATCATACTTGACGAGCACGATCGTAAACGTCAGCAGAAACAGTAAATCATTACAAAATGAAAAAATCACTTTTTATCCTCACGTTCTTTTCAGCTTTTATTTTAAATAGTTGTGACATTTTAGACCAGGTATCACAGGTGGCAATGCTCTCAAAATGCCAGTTCAGGCTGAGTACATTGACAAACACCAAGCTGGCAGGTGTCAATGTCCAGAATATTGATAGCTTCAATGATCTCAGTTTTGTGGATGTAACCAAGGTAACTGCTGCCTATGCGACTGGAAATCTGCCTTTGAGCTTTACGCTTAATGTAGAAGCAAAGAATCCTAATACAAGTGCTGCGGGCATGAGCAAATTAGACTGGATATTATTGATTGATGATTTGGAAGTGCTGACAGGAATTACTGAACAACGTATTACTATACCTGCAAATGGTGGAACAGCCATATTACCTTTGAATCTTAGTTTTAACCTCTTGAAAGTGATTGAATCACGCAATGTTGAATCACTGGCTAACTTTGGAATGAATCTGGCTGGTGCCGGAAATCGCCCTACAAGGGTTACACTAAAAGCCAAGCCTACTATTTATGTTGGTTCAAATCCTATTACTTATCCCAACTATATTACCATAGAGAATGAATTTACCGGTATCTAAAGTTATTACCGGCTAACAGTTAGGCAAAGAGATTCGAGGTTCAGGCAATCTCCAGTTTTTTGATGAGTTTATTGATGAGTGCAACCTCGGTTTCATCCAGACTCTTATCAGAAGCTGCTATTTTAATAGCCAGGCGGACGCACAAATTTTTGATTTTCTGATGGATGGAACTGCCATGATGTTCAATATAACTGGTGAACATGGAAAAGGAATCCCTGGCTGATGCATTCATTCTGCGTAATCTGGTGAATTCGCTGCCTACACATAATACTGCATCCACACCTATATTATTCATTTCTTCATCAATGTAGTTGAATATCTCATTCACGTCCTCTTCTTTAATCACCCCGTTAGCTTTGGCTACGGCATAGGCCATTCTCCCGATTTCTTTATAGATTGTGTCAGTTTCCATAGTTGCAGTTAGTTAATGTAGATTGGAGAAGAAGGATCAATTTTCCTGCCAAAAAATAAAATCATTGGAAAGTGGATACATAAAGTTGGGATTGTATAAACTATTAGACTTTCCAGTGACTGTTAATCTTAAAGCCTTGTTTTCAGATACTCAGGGTGTGGAATTTAATGCCTAGTCTGATGTTGGAAGGAGGGAAAGCGAGCGAATAATAGTGACTTTTAAAAAGTAAGGCATAGCCAAAGAAAATAACTCAAATCATCTAAAAAGTAAAAAAGGCTGTTGCAACGCAACAGCCTTTTTTGATAGTTTAATCAGTTATTACCTGATACTGATTTTGCGGGTTACAATACCCTTATCAGAGATAATGTTAAGAAGGTATAGACCTTTTGTCATAGAAGCAGTATTGATGACTGTTTCATTAGCCAGTACACTTGATTCATAAACAACCTGTCCGGTAAGGTTAACAAGTTGAACCTTATTGAACTTGCTATCGGCTTTTACGTTCAGAATGCCGGTAGAAGGATTAGGATAAACCATCAGGTTCTCAACTACAGGAACATCATTGGTAGCTGTGGTGAAAGTTATGGTGATATCATCAACGAGGAATATGAATGCATCATTTGAAATACACTGAATAGCAACATAAACCTGCTGACCAACATAAGCATCAAGGTCATAGGATACGAATGTCCAGTCAGCAACAGGAGCATTGATTGGGCCTTCAACTAATTCAAAGCTTGAAGGATTCATATCGGTTGTTGAAACCAATACATTGTATTTCTCCAGACCATATTGATCAGTGTATGATTTAACCCACATAGTGAGGACTGGATTTGTACCCAAAGTAACCTGAGGAGAAATCAACCAATCATCATTTGGAGGGGTTACTGAAGCAAAACAAGCACCTAAACGATCACCACCATGGGTAGTCATACCTGTAACAGGAGGAGTTGTAGCTAAAGGATTGAAAGCAATAAATGCCATTGGCTCACCTGAATGAGGGAAAGTAATTCCTTCAAAGCCATATGTGTTACTACCATCAACATCCAATGCTGTCCAGTCACCAAAAGTAAGATCGAAATCTGCCTGATCTTCGAAATCAAGGACGATATTGGTTACTGTACCGCCACCTGTAATTTCAACTTCTACAGTATTTGTTGGTTCTGATTCGCCATTTTCATAAACTGCGGTAACCATATATACGTATGCGCCTGAAGCAAGATCTGCATCAACGTATGTTGTTTCTTGAACAAGTGAAGCAATAACAACTGAATTTCTCCATACATTGTATCCAAGGAATGAGCTTCCTAGATTTTCAGGGGCTGTCCATGAAAGGGTAACAGTCTGGTCAACAACTTCAGCGGTTAAATTAGTCGGAGGAACAGGCTGAACAAGGCTGCCATTGAATTTGTACATACCACCAACGGTAGCACTTTCATTGAATGCGCCGGCCCATCCGGTTTCAGGATCAACGAAATCAGTTGCAAGGAACTGTGTACCTTCGGTATCAGGGAAAAATTCCCAAGTGTGTCCGCCATCATAGCTAAATGCAATACCTAGCTGATTAGCCACGTCAGGGTTAGAACCTGTAGCAACATAAGTCATTTCTGTACCTGGAACGTAAGCAAAGTCGGAACTCAAAGTAGGACCTGAACCTGAAATGGTAGTCCATGTTTCACCTCCGTCAAAGGTTTCAGCGAAAGTACCTGTACTGCTTGAACCTTTATCCTGAGCAAGACCATGTAGTTCGGAAGAGAAAGCAACATCAATATAGGTAGCACCTAAAGAAGATGTAAATACTTCCCAGTTATGACCCATATCAGTTGAACGATAAACGCGACCTTTATTGGTACCAAACCATATTGTATTGCCAATTGCTGAATAGTATCCTACGATTCCCCATTCACCTGAAAGAGGATTGGGAATATTAGCTCCCAGAACCGGCATCCAGGTTGTACCACCATTATTTGTGGTGTATAATTCGAATTCACCATTGATAGGATCGCCCTGTGCAAATCCATTATTTGCATCAAAGAAATGCACTACATTGGTAAATGAGGATGCATTGTTGAATAATGCTGTGGCCTGATGAGTCCATGTAAGACCACCATCGGTAGTTTTATATATACCTTGAGGATTCGATCCTGAAGTTTTATACATAGCTGCAAATGCAGTATTGGCATCAATACCAAAAATCATTGCAAACTCCAGACCGGTAGTATTATTAACAACACCGGGTACCCATAATTCACCACCATTGGTAGTACGTGTGAATTCCTGGATAACAGCTGCGCCACCTGATCCATCGTAAGCAGTTGCCCAAACAACGTTGGCATCAACGGCGTGCATGTACTTAATACCTCTCGATGCGGTTGTAAAACCTGATGCTTGTGGTAACCACTGAGCCATAGACGAGAGTGAGATAGCCAACAAAGCAATAAGAGTAAATAACTTTTTCATAATGAATATTTTTTGTTAAACGTTTATTTGATTGAGCAAATATAAAGAACTCATTGAATTAACTTCAATATCCACAGGAATTTATTTGACATTTCTGTTGAGAAATCAATAATTAAATGATGATAGTTAATTCAATAAGTTGAATATCAATGAGCTCCCAATGTTTAAACAACCCGGGGTCAAATTAGTTCTGATATACAAACAAGTAACATGTTTGGAGCTTGATATCAGATATTTGTTAATTTTGCACCCGAATCAACTGTAATAAGGGAATAAAACTATGTTTGAGAATTTAAGCGATAAACTGGACAGAGCCTTTAAGACTCTTAAAGGTCAAGGATATATAACCGAGATTAATGTAGCCGAGACATTGAAGGATGTCAGGAAGGCTTTACTGGATGCCGATGTTAGCTACAAGGTTGCCAAGCAGTTCACTGATACAGTTAAAGAAAAAGCGTTTGGCGCCGAAGTACTGACAGCTGTTTCACCGGGACAATTGATGGTCAAGATAGTCCATGATGAACTGGCTGGATTAATGGGAGGAGAAAATGTAGAAATCAACCTCAAAGGATCTCCTGCCATTATACTTATTGCCGGTCTTCAGGGTTCCGGTAAAACAACCTTTTCAGCCAAACTGGCTAATTATCTTAAAAACAAGAAAAACAGGAAGGTATTGCTTGTTGCGGGTGACGTATATCGCCCTGCTGCAATAGAGCAGTTGAAAGTCCTAGGGGAACAGGTTAATGTTAAGGTATATACCGTGGAAGGAAGTACTGATCCTGTCAGTATTGCAAAGCAGGCAGTTGCTCATGCCAAAGAGTACGATATTAATACCGTCATTATAGATACAGCAGGACGATTGGCTGTTGATGAGCAGATGATGAAAGAAATTGCCGCAATCAAACAGGCAGTCAATCCTCAGGAAACATTATTTGTAGTCGATTCAATGACCGGTCAGGATGCCGTAAATACTGCAAAAGCATTTAACGACCGACTTGATTATGATGGAGTAGTCCTCACAAAACTTGATGGTGATACCCGCGGTGGAGCTGCGCTTACTATACGTTCAGTGGTTGATAAACCGGTGAAATTTGTGGGACTTGGTGAAAAGATGGATGCCATTGATATTTTTTATCCTGCCCGTATGGCCGACCGTATTCTGGGTATGGGTGATATTGTATCGTTGGTTGAGCGTGCACAGGAACAGTTCGATGAAGATCAGGCCCGAAAGCTGCAACAAAAGCTTATAAAGGATCAGTTCAATTTCAATGACTTCATTTCTCAGATCAAGCAGATCAAGAAAATGGGGAATGTAAAGGATCTGATAGGAATGATTCCTGGTATGGGCAAGGCTTTAAAGGATGTGGATATTGATGATGACGCATTCAAGGGTATAGAAGCCATGATCTCATCCATGACTCCTTATGAACGTGAGAATCCTTCGGTACTAAACGGTACTCGTCGTAAAAGAATTGCATTGGGAAGTGGTACTGATATTTCAGAAGTAAACCGTTTGATCAAACAATTTGATGATACCAGGAAAATGATGAAAATGGTATCTGGTGGAGGTGGAAAAAATGCCCTGAATGCCATGCGCAATATGCAGAGAATGTCGTCAGGCAGAAAACGCTGATTTGCTGAGTTCCTTTTGTACTAAACCAGATTAAACCAGTTTTGAAACTTAAAAATATCACGCACAATCGTTAATCGATATAGGATGAAACTAATAGATGGTAAAAAGATTGCAGAGGAGATCAAGATTTCTCTCGCCAAGGAAGTAGCAGAAATAATAGATGCCGGTGGCGAACCACCACATTTATCTGCCGTTTTGGTTGGTGATGAACCTGCCAGTTTAACCTATATTGAAAGTAAGGAAAGAGCATGCCAAAGGGTTGGTTTTACTTCCAGTGTTTACCGTCTGCCGAAAACTGTAAGCGAAGAGCAACTGCTGGAAACGATTGATTTCCTGAACTCAGATCCCGATGTCAATGGATTCATTGTTCAATTGCCGTTACCCAAACATATCAATGCGGATTTAGTCTTGCAAAGGATTGATCCTACCAAGGATGTGGATGGTTTTCACCCTGTAAATATTGGTCGGTTGGTGCTAGGCCTGCCATCCTATCTTCCTGCAACACCTGCCGGTATTATTATGTTGTTGGAACGCATGAATATAGAAACATCGGGAAAGCATTGTGTAGTTTTAGGACGAAGCAATATTGTCGGGACTCCAATGAGTTTGCTGATGTCGCGAAAAGCCAATCCTGGTAACTGCACAGTTACCTTATGCCACAGCAAAACAGAGAATATAGAAGAGATTGCAAAACAGGCTGATATATTGATTGCCGCCATTGGACAACCGGGATTCGTGAAAGAAAATATGGTAAAACAAGGTGCTGTTATCATTGATGTGGGTATTCATAGAATTCCTGATGCATCTGAAAAAGGTTACCATATTGTTGGTGATGTTGACTTTGACAGGGTGGCATCCAAATGCAGTTATATTACACCTGTGCCAGGTGGAGTTGGCCCCATGACAATTATTGGACTCCTGATGAATACCATGAAAGCGTACAGGAAGGAAATATTCCAATAAACCACCCGTATGGTTTTTCGATTATTAATAATGTGTGTGATTTTTCTGATACCGGCAACAGCATTGTCGCAGCAGGAAGGTTGCACTGATTCCACCGCACTTAATTATAATGAGGAAGCGGTTATCAACGATGGATCCTGCTTATATTCCCCACTTTCCCTGAAGCCTCAGGTTTTAATTAAGAAACTTCCTAAAAAAGTATTCGAAACTTCCGGTTTGATATGGTGGCGCAACAGCTATTGGACACATAACGACAGCGGCGGTGAGCATGAAATTTATCGACTTGATTCACTTACCGGAAAAATATTGCAGACAGTATATATAAGCAATGCAGAAAATGTTGACTGGGAGGATATAGACCAGGACGATGACTTTATCTATATAGGTGATTTCGGCAATAACCTTGGAAATAGAACAGATCTGATAATATACAGACTGCCAAAAAGTGAAATAGCGCAAAATGGTCATGATACGGTTGTGGGGGAGAAGATTCTTTTTCAGTATGGTGATCAGGAAGATTTTACTATCAAAAACCGGTCAAACGACTACGATTGCGAAGCATTATTGAGTTATGGCGACAGTTTATACTTGTTTACCAAAAACTGGGCTGATCAGAAGAGCCGTATATATGCGGTTCCCAAAAATCCCGGCCGGTACACGGCATTTCCTCTGGATGAATTTACTGTAGACGGTTTGATTACAGGTGCAGGCATGAATTTCCATAAAAATCAACTAGTGCTGTGCGGTTATAAAAACTACCTTCCTTTTATCTGGATACTGAGTGATTTTAGAAACAATGACTTTTTTGGAGGCAATAAACGGAGAATTGACTTCAAGGAGCTATTGGCAACACAAACTGAGGGTATTACTTTTACCGGTGATACTACTTTCTCCCTATCAGCTGAGAGAACCAAACTGAATAAGGCAAAAATATTCAGACTTGATTTACAAGAGATCCGTTAAAGTTGCGTTATAAAAATTAACTTTACTCTCATGATTCAAAAGCTGCTATCCATATTATCTCTCATTCTCTTTCTGACAAACGGTGCTTATTGTCAGGGAAAGAATGAAAGCAAGGCGGCTAAGTTTCATCAACGGGCACTTCAATACTACAATGCTTCAGCTTACCCTGAAGCGTTGGAAGAAACCGGCAAGGCATTGAAGGCTGATGATAATTATATTCAGTCGTGGTTATTGGCAGGTGATATTCAATCTCTGAAAGGAAACAAGAAAGAGGCCGTCATCAGCTATAAAAAGGCCGTTTCGATTGACTCTAATTTTTTTGTCCCTGTCTATTATATTCTGGGTAATCTGCTTTTCGAACAGCAGGAATACGGCGAAAGCATCTATTATTACAAAAAGTATTCATCCTATACCCATATTAAAGAAGCTGAACAAGTTAGGCTGAATAGGAATCTTGAGACAGCGGAATTTAGGTTAGCTGCTATAAATAATCCAGTTTCCTTCAATCCTTTGAATCTTGGCTCAATGGTCAATACTGAGGGTTATGAATTTGTCAATTATATAACTCCCGACAACCATCGACTCTATTATACAAGGAGAATGATGGCAGGAGAAAGGCGTGATGAGCAGTTTTACTACAGCGAAGGCATGCAGGATGCCACTTGGTCGGCATCGGTGGATATTGGTCCACCAATCAACACGGAAGGTGATGAGGGCGCAATGACAGTATCTCCTGACGGACAGCTACTATTCTTTTCAGGGTGCGATAATATGATGGGTTATGGAAGCTGCGATCTTTATATGTCAAGGCTAATGGGCGATAGATGGAGTGAACCGATTAATTTGGGTCCGTATGTAAACACATCCTCATGGGAATCCCAGCCTTGCTTTTCTTCTGACGGCCGCACCCTATATTTCGTAAGTAACAGACCGGGTGGTTATGGTGGGAGTGATATCTGGATTACCATACTTCTGGAAAACGGTGAATGGTCGTTGCCTAAAAACGCCGGTGAGAAAATTAATACCAAAGATGCAGAACGCGGACCTTTTATTCATCCTGATGCTGCCACACTATACTTTTCCTCCAAAGGTCATATAGGCATGGGTCAGGGAGATATATTTTATTCAACTCTTGAGGAAGGAGAGTGGTCGAAACCGGTTAATTTGGGTTATCCTCTTAATACTGAAGATGACGAGGTGACCATGATTGTTGACAGTGAAGGCAGGTTTGGCTATTATTCATCGGCAAGGGAAGAAGGTTTCGGACTTCAGGATATATATAAATTTGAGCTGCCCGTGAATGTTCAACCAAGCAAAGTATCTTACATGAAAGGGGTGGTTTATGATAGTGTAACACATACACCACTTCAAGCAGGCATAAGGTTACTTGATCCAATTACTGGTGATACAGTCATTTCATCGATATCCAACAGTAGTGATGGCAGTTACTTGCTGGTAATACCTTCCGGGCGCAATTATGCACTGAATGTTGAAAGAAAAGGTTATTTGTTTTACTCGGCTTATTTTGAATTGTCAGGAGAGAACGATTATATAGATCCTTTTATAAAAGATATTCCACTAAAACCTGTCAGGGAAGGCGAATCCATTGTATTACGCAATATCTTTTTCGAGACGGACAGTTTTAATTTATTGCCTGCTTCAAAAGCTGAACTTGATAACCTGTTAAGACTGCTTGCGGCGAATAAAGGAATGAAGATACAGATTAATGGACATACCGATAATGTTGGAACAGCAGATTATAATCAGGTGCTCTCAGAAAAAAGGGCTAAATCGGTGTTCGCATATCTTGTCAAGGCCGGAATTGACCAGACAAGATTACGTTTTAAGGGATATGGTTCCTCTATACCGGTAGCATCAAATGAAACGGCTGAAGGTCGGGCACTTAACCGCAGAACTGAAATGGTTGTTGTTCAGGTTAATTGACGAATTCTAAATAAGCCACTTTCGGTTGATTTTTATTTCTACGTGCCCTTAATTATATAATTTTGCGGAGTTACTAATACATTTATGCTCCGTTTTCGACTTTCAGCTCTACTCTTCTTATTACTTATTACTGGGTTAAATGCCCAGACAATCTATGAGCGGAGTGATACTGCAGCATTTGTTTTCTCCTACAAGCCCTATGAACGAAGCAGCAATAACAATGTGCTGAATCAACTGGCTTTGGCGCACCTTAAGCTGCCAGAAAAAACTTCGGTTATCTATTCCTTTAGATATAGGGTAAGTGTCAATTACAGACAGAATGACTCATTATTCGTCCTACTTGATGTAAAAACACTTGATGTGAAGGGTGATAAGCAGATAAGGGATTTTAATATTACAAAACTGCTTGAGCCTTCAGGCTATGATATCAGCTTCTCAATAATAGATCCTGAAAAAGGTGTGATAATTCATAACAGGAAGGATGTTGTCATGGATGAGGGGCTGGTACAAATCAGTGCTTTCCCTGATTCATTGTGGAAAGCAGGCATGGATGTGAGTCTTAAGATAAATGACATAAGCTTCACCGCAGGTGATTTCAGGCAACTGGAGCTAGAACTGACGTCAATCAGGGATTACTATTCTTCGGCTTCACTTGGCGATACCCTTTTGGCAAAAATTCAAAAAGCAAGGAAAAATCCTGGGGAATTGTATGATATTATCAAAATATATACAAGCGGAGTCAAGGGACTCTATCTATTGAAACAATCACTGGATGTGTCCTCTGATATTGTTCCGGGCAATGATCCTTTAAAAGTGTCGGCCAATAATAAAATCATTGAGTATAATTTAAAGGAATTTACTGAGTACGTTATACTTAGCAAAAGAGTATTACTGAAAGGTAATGTCTATGAGAGATTTGCATCTGCCTATATTCAAAGTCTAAAGGATGCCAATAAACTATCTCAGCAGGTGGATTATTACAGCAGTCCTTTCTATTATAGACTTTATTCAAATTCAATCACTGCAGACCAGATCATAGCAGCCGGCAAATTGTTCGGGTCTGAAGCAAAGCGACGAGGTATCACGGATATTGATTTTGCAAAACTCACAAAAGTCTTGATGCAGGAGTATCTGAATGAAAGCAAGATACTGATAGACGAGAACAGGTATATGGAAGCGGTTGATTTGCTGACGGGGGCAATTAAATTTGGAGAGCTTTCACCATACGATCAGAATTCCAGAGTGATGCAACAGGCTTTGGTTTCGGCAAGAAAAGGCCTCATCAATTCTTATATCGGGATTATGCAGAAAGCACTGAATAAAAACCTTCTTTCATTGGCTGAAAAGTATTTGGCAGAAGTGGAGAAGCATATTGCCCGATATGAAATGACGAAGGAAGAGACCGGACCATTTAAGGAGATATATTTGAGAATGGCCGACACTTATATTCAGCTTGGTAACAGTGCACTGAACAAAAATGATTTCAACGCTGCATTGAATGATTTTACAAAAGCTCTAGAGTTGACAGATGGCTTGGAAAGCTCATTAAATGACAGGGCTGTCAATGGGCAACAAATTGCAGTGAGATCACAATATAATCTGATTATTAAATGGATCAATATTTTAATCAGCACTGGTGATTATAAGGAGGCTGCTTCAGAATTAAACAATGCAGAGCGATTGGCTGAGGAATACGATAATTTTTATCCTGATAAAGGGGAAATTTATGAGCTAACCTATAAAATTGCTGAATTGCGTTACAATGCAATATTAAATGAACTGAAAGCATATGTCCATCAACCGGCTACTGAACATAGAATTGCAGTTTTAATTGAGGCAAATGAAATGTATAAGAAGTTCCAATTTCCTGATTACGAAACACTTGATACACTGATGACTAACCTCGGAGTCGAGTATCTGAATAGGCTCTATTCACATGGTAGACTCAAACATTGGGCATCAGAACCCGATAGTGCTCTACTAATTGCAAACAATGCTTATAATCTGGCCGCCAGACTCAGTCTGAATAATAATCTTAGAATTAAAGAACAGTATAATGATTTAATAAAACTTGCCAGTGAAACATACTGCAGTGAAGCTAGCGGGCAGTTGAATTCATTGATCAATCAGGCTAGTGATCTTTTCAAGGCCAACAAGTTTACCATTGCTCAGCAAAAGACAAATCAGGCACGTGAGCTTGTTTACCAGAAGGCTTCCTGTGGATTGACCACAACAGCTATTAACAAGTTGCTGAACCAGTATCAGCATCAGATAAAGTGGGATAATATGGTGACTGATGCGTTCAGATTGTTGAAAGATAAAAACTTTCAGGCGTCAGCTAACCTCATACAGCAGGCTGAATCAATCTACACATTTTACAGACTGGATACTTCAGGGCTCGCTAATATTGGATACTTTGATCTGGCCATCAAAACTGATGATAGAGAAATGCTCAGACATGCCATCAGTCATCATGTAAGCAGGGGCAAACCCGATCAGTCCATTGCCCTGCTTGAAAGACTCAGGCTGACAGGTTGTCCTGCCGAAGAAACTTATGATTTGCAGGAGAACCTAGCCCGTAATATTGCCTTGAGAGACAAAGCAGAAACGCCAGATATCAATGTGAAGGTGATGCTTGAATCATATACCGGAGGTAATAAATGGTATGCACGATTTGAGAATGTATACAGATATTATACAAAACCGGTAAAGTAGGATAGGCTTTTGTCCGAATAAATCAGCACAGTTTCCAAATAATAAGGAACGATTGCTTATATTTGTAGTAGAAAATACATATTTGTCAAACCTACTATAACTACAAATTATGAAGCTATTGTTGATCAGCAATTCTACTAATCCTGGTGAAGATTACCTGGGATGGCCCAAAGAAGAAATCAGGGAATATTTAAACAAGTATAACATTAAACGAGTGTTATTTATACCCTATGCCGGAGTTACTTTCAGTTATGATACTTATGAGGAGAAAGTAAATAATGTATTTATGACCCTTGGTGCCAGGATTTATTCAATTCATAAAGAAGCAGATCCCGTTAAAGCCGTCAGGGAAGCTGAAGCAATAGCTGTTGGAGGTGGTAACACTTTTCAATTAGTTAAAGAAATGCAGAATAAGGGATTGATTAAGGCTATACGTGAACGGGTACTTGAAGGTATTCCATACATGGGCTGGAGTGCCGGATCAAATGTAGCCTGTCCTACGTTGAAGACTACCAATGACATGCCCATTGCAGAGCCTGATAGTTTTAACTGTATGGGACTCATACCTTTTCAGATAAATCCTCATTATCTGGATGCTCATCCTACCAATCATGGCGGTGAAACAAGGGAACAGAGGATTGAAGAATTTCTGGTGGCCAACCCTGGTATGTATGTTGCAGGACTTAGGGAAGCGACTCTTTTACTTCATGAAAATGGAAAATTAATCTTAAGAGGCAGGCATCCGATGCGTGTATTCAAATCAGGACAAGAGCCTATGGAATTTGAACCGGGATCTGATCTGCAGTTTTTATTATCAGAAGCCGGTGATAAAAAGTATGTCTGATTTTAACAACAAATAAAAAAAGTATCATGAAATTCGAACTACCTGCTTTGCCATATGCACCGGATGCATTGGAGCCGGTTATCAGTGCCAATACCATTAGCTTTCATTTTGGAAAGCATCATCAGGCCTATGTTAATAACCTGAATAACCTTATCAAGGGAACTAAATTTGAAAACGATTTCACCCTTGAACAGATTATTATGGAGGCGGAGGGTGGAATTTTCAACAACGCTGCTCAGGTGTATAATCATACATTTTATTGGGAGTCGTTAGGGAAAAGGAATTCTGTCCCCAAAGGTAAACTGTTGGAAGCTATTGAAAGAGACTTTACATCCTTTGATAATTTCAAAGAACTGTTCTCAGATGCTGCTGTAAAAGTATTTGGTTCAGGCTGGGCCTGGCTTGTTATGGATGTGTCAGGTAAATTGAGTATCAGGCAAACATCAAATGCAGGCAATCCTCTGACTGATGGATTTATGCCAATATTGACCTGCGATGTATGGGAACATGCTTATTATCTTGATTATCAGAATAAAAGGCCGGATTATGTTAAAAGTTTCTGGGATATAGTGGATTGGGAAAAAGTTGCCGCCAGATTCCAGGATTGATCTTATAGAGTTAGTGTTTGAATTCAGGTGAGAATAATGGCCAGAGTAATATGGTTATGATTCTTACTTTAGGGTACCCATATTTTTGTTAACAGCTATTTTAATAAATGGTTGAAAACTTTGTGTAAAAATTTTAAAAACTTTTACTAACAAAGTGATAATGTGCAAGGCAATGTGTACATTTGGGCACTAAAGTCCTTTTAAATTAAACCAGAAAGAAGCCTATGAAAAAAAGAATTTTACTCTTGTTACTCGTATTATCAGGATTACTAGTTCAGGCACAACAAGTGCTGACTGAGCAATTTGATGGTACATTTCCTCCAACAGGATGGACAATAGATGCCTATTCAGGAAATTGGAGTGCAGCGCAGTCATCATATGCAGGAGGTAATGCACCCGAGGCTGTTATGTCATGGTCACCTGAATTTAACGGAGCAACCAGGCTGATTTCTCCTACTATTGATCTGACTGGTGAATCAGTTGTATTACTTCAGTTCAAACATTTTGTTGATCATTATGGTAATACTTATCAGATAGGTGTAGCAACCCGCTCAAATGGTGGAGCATGGGTCAATGCCTGGACTAAAACTGTCAACTCAAGCATTGATGCTGTAACAGTGATGGTACCGATAAGTGATGCCAACGTAAATAGTTCAACATTCCAGTTTTGTCTTTTCTTCAGCGGGAACAGTTATAATATCAATTCATGGTCGATTGATGATATCATACTTTCAATTCCTTATGAACTTGATGGGTCAATCACTGCTTTGGATGTGCCTACCTATTTTGTTGGATCAACTGACGTTGCGGGAACAATTGCAAATGTGGGTAACTCTAATATAGAGTCTTTTTCAATCAATTGGCAGCTGAACGGTGGCGATACCTATTCAGATATTATTGCCGGCCAGAATATCAGTATTGGACAGACTTATGAATTTACCAGTACTCATGCATTAACACCTGAACCGGGAGTTCATACGCTGAAGGTATGGATATCAGCCGTAAACGGAACAACCGTTCCTGATAATGATCCAGTAAATGATACCATGACTAAGATATTAAGAATCCCAACTCAAACATTACCACGTATACCAATGTTTGAAGAGTTTACCAGTTCAACATGTGCACCATGTGCGAGTTTTAATAATGGGGTTTTCAATCCATTCCTTGCTCAGAATGAAGACGATTTAGTATATGTGAAATATCAAATGGATTGGCCGGGAGCCGGAGATCCTTATTATACTGAAGAAGGAGGTGTACGCCGCGGTTATTATGGAGTTAATGCCGTGCCTATGTTATTTGTTGATGGTAAAAATGTAGCTACTACCAGTCCCGGTGTTAACACAGCTTTTACTACTTCATTGGCCAATCCGGCATTTATTGATATTGCAAGTTATTACGCTATTGATGGAAATAATCTTTTTATCAAGGGTCAGTTTATCAGCTATGCTGACCTTGTGGATGCAACACTTAATATAGTTGTGTTTGAAGGGATAACTACTCAGAATGTAGCTACAAATGGAGAAACTGAATTCCATCATGTAATGATGAGGTTACTTCCTGATGGATATGGAACACCAATTGAAAATGTAATGACAGGTGAGCCATTCTTGTTTGAGCATAATGTTGACATGTCCACAACAAACGTAGAAGAGATGGATGATTTGCAGGTTGCCATTTTTCTGCAGGATAATGTTACGAAAGAGATATTCCAGTCTTCTTATGCTGATTTGAGTGGGGTTGGGGTAAGTAAACTTCAAACAAGTAAATTGACTATTTATCCGAATCCTGTGAATGGAGATCAGATTAACATAAACATCCCGGAATCACTGGGTGACAATGTTCGGATTGAAGTACGAAACAGCATGGGATCAATTGTTAAGGTATACAATGCCTTAAACTCCAATGGATTCTACTCATTTGCCAATATTTATTCCACCGGTCTCTATACCATTCAGGTATTTGGGAACACACAACAAATAACCGGAAAATTTATCAGCATAAAATAAAAACTCAGTAAGAAATAATTATACATTTACATACTTTTATCAATCGATTTATTACAACCATAACTTAGTAATAATTTAACAATCAGGCACAAATGAAAAAACTTTTACTAATTATTTTTGGAGCGCTTCTAATAAATGGAGTTCAGGCGCAACTGATATTTCAAGAGAACTTCGATGCAGGTACCATACCGGTACCCGGTTGGACTATAATGGGTAATACATCCAACTTTGCCAGTCCTGCATCAAGTATAGCAGGTGGCACGGCTCCTGAGCTTCAGTTTGATAATGATCCGCCTTTTCCAACTACCACCATGCGTATAATCTCTCCGCAGATCAATACTACAGGATCAACGGGGCTTATAGTTCGATTCAAGCACATGTTTGAACATGGTGCCGGAACTACTCCTGTAAATATTTCTGTTGCAACCAGAGGAACAAGCAGCGGAACATGGAATGTTGTTTGGACACAAGCAGCTACAGCTACGATTCCTGCTGAAGGAGTTAATGTACTGGTAAGTAATGCTAACGTTGGATCAGCTACCTTTCAAATCAGTTTTGTGATGAACGGTACGAGTAACACTATGAAGAACTGGTTTATTGATAATGTAGAAGTATTGAATCCATTAAATTTGGATGGTGCTATGTCTTCAGTAAATTTACCTCCTATATTTGTTGGACCTCAAGCCATTGAAGGTGAATTCTCAAATCTTGGAAATACAGCTATCAATTCAATTGATGTTTCATGGAGAGTTGACGAAGGTGATGTTCATGTAACCAGTTTAACAGGATTAAATGTTGCACTTGGTGGATCAGCAGAATATGCATCTGCTGATCAAATGGATCTGCCTGCTGGTATTTACGACCTATATGTTTGGATATCAAATGTAAATGGTGTTCCTGTTGATGATGATCCGGCTAATGACACATTGGTAAGAGCTCTCACCATTCCTGAACAACTCATTTATTACAAACCATTCTTTGAAGAATTCACGAGTTCAACCTGTGCACCATGTGCTAGTTTTAACAACTCAACTTTCAACCCATTCCTTGCTCAGCATACTGATGACGACCTTACATTGATCAAATATCAGATGAACTGGCCGGGATCAGGAGACCCATATTATACACTTGAAGGTGGAGTACGTCGTTCATATTATGGCGTGAATGCAGTACCCGATCTCTACATTGATGGTAATAAAGTTGCTACAAGCTCAGGAGCGATAAACACTGCCTATAATGCCACCAGTGGAACATTCGCTGATGTTGCTATTCAGTCTACCCATGAAATACAAGGTAATAACGTTATAATTAATGCTAATTTGGTCCCATATGCCAGTTATAGTAATGTTATTCTCCACATGGCTGTAATTGAAAAAATTACTACTCAAAATGCAACTACTAATGGTGAAACTGAGTTCCATCATGTTATGATGAAAATGGTTCCGAACGCTAGTGGTACAACCATAAATATTGTATCAGGTCAACCTATGCAATTCAGTCATACCGTTGATATGTCTTCAACTAATGTTGAAGAAATGGATGATCTGATGGTGGCTATCTTTATTCAGCAAGCCGATAAGAAGATCGTTCAATCAGGTTATTCTGTGGAAGTTGGTGCAACTATATCATCAAGCGTAGCAGATGAAGCTATTAATGTTCCGGTTGATCAGCCAATTATTATCAGCTATTCACAACCTATTAGAATGATTGGAGGCACACCAATTACAAATGCCAATGTTGCTGATATCATTGTATTTAAAGAAGGTGATGCTATGGGAGCACCTGCTGGTTTTACAGCTACCATCAATGCAGCTAAAACCCAGATAACCATTACTCCAACACCAAATCTAAAGTATTTACAGAGGTATTACTTGAACATTCTTCCTGTTGAGAATAACTTCTCAGTTCCAACTCTGAATTATGACATCACATTCACAACTTTGCTTAATATTGGTGTTGCTGATAGGCCGGTAATTGAATTCTCACTATATCCGAATCCTTCAAATTCAATGCTGTACATTAATAAGATTGACAATATTCAAACTCTTGAGATTTATAGCATAGTTGGAAATCTTGTCAAAACGATGGATGTAAGCAGCAATTCAGGTCAGTATGCAATCAATGTAAGCAATATTCCTTCAGGCCTTTATATCCTTAAAGCAAAGGGTACTCAGACTGAGAAGGCTGTAAGATTTGTTATTTCAAGATAACACAGATTAACTTAAGCAAATTTAAAAAAGCCCTCAAGTGAGGGCTTTTTTAATGTTTCCTGCGAGTTGAGTTTAAATTATTTTAATGTTTCCAGGTTATCAATTAAGACCAATGTTATAATTACTCGATAATTGTACAACTATGGTTGAGATGACTTCTAAAGGTGGTATATAGGCATTCCTGACCTCATCTGATTGATTGAATACTGTATTCAGATATTATATACTAATTAGTTTTGAGGGCTCTCTTAATCCGTGACATGTGTTTGTAATACCAGATTGCAGTTAACAGGCAGAGTGATGACGTTATAAGCAAGGTGTTCTGAAGGCTCATGATTTCAGTCATACTTCCGAGCAGTATGCTGCCAATAGGAGTAAAGCCCATGAACGACATGCTGTATAGAGCGACAATTCTGCCCCTCATATTCTCTTCAACCATGGTTTGTAGTAATGTGTTACAAGCAGCGAATAATACAACCATTCCAAATCCGGTAATAACCAATGCGGGCATAGAAATAAACAAATTTTCAGAAAGTGTGAATGCACCCAATCCAATACTGAACATCAAAGCACAGGCAAGGATGATACTAGGAAATTTAGTGATGGATGATTGGTTAGCCAAAAGCAATGCTCCGGTTAATGCGCCTGCTCCAAGAGCTCCGGTAAGGTAGCCAAGTGTTTGAGAATCACCACTGAGTATATCCTTGGCAAAAACTGGCATGAAAACCTGAAATGGTAGTCCAATAAGACTGATAATTATTACCAAAAGTAGCAATACACGTAGATGTGAAGTATTGTAGGCATATTTCAAACCACCGACCAAATCACCTAAAACGGAAGATTCTTCTTTGCTCTTTTCGAATCGCTTTACTTTCATTGAAAGCAATGAGGTTACAACTGCAATATAGCTTAATCCATTAATGAGGAAACAGATTCCCTCACCTGCATAAGCGACAAGGAATCCTCCGATTGGCGGACCAATAAACCTTGCTGAATTATACATGGTTGAGTTTAATGCGATTGCATTTGGCAGGTCTTTTCTGTCATCAATCATATTTACCAGAAAAGCATGACGAAACGGATTGTCAATAGCATTGGCGATTCCACTTACGATTGATGCGATAATTATATAGTTCACTGTTACATGGCCGGTGAATATGATAACAGCCGTTACAAGAGCTACTACCATTGATACAACCTGTGTAGTTACCAAAACACTTCGGCGATCAGCTTTATCAGCAAATACACCGGCAAGGGGTGTAATAAAAAAAGAAGGAATTTGTGCTGCAAATCCTACTACCCCCAGCAGTAGTGCAGAATCTGTCATTCGGAATATCAACCAACCAAGAGCAATGCTTTGAATCCAGCTACCGGGAAGAGAAATGAGCTGACTAATGAAGAAAAGTCTGAAGTTAGGGTGCCTGAGCGATTTGAAAGTTTCCAAAACTGACTAGAATAACTGATAACAATAATTAATGTTTCCACCTTTTATGTGACCAAAGCCAATTGACAGGATTGGCAACAATATCGGCTTCCAGTAAACTGGTATATGACTTCAGGATCTCAATTTCGATATCATGAGAAATATCCTTGATTGCACTCTGCTTTTCGGATAAAGGAGGTTGAAAGGATGAAGTTTCTATTGGAACAAATTTTACTGAATAGTAACCTCTTTCGACCTTTCTAATGGAAATATAAACAACAGCGGCATTAGTTGCCCTTGCAAGCTTTGCTCCACCTGTAAAGAAAGTGGTAGGCTGATGCAGGAACTCAAATGAATGTGCGCTTTCTATCTTAGCAGGTGACTGGTCGCCAATGAAAATATAGAGGGCTTTACTGTTTTTATTGCTTAATATAAATCTTGCAGCATTTGACATAGGAAGAAGCTTCATGCCAAAGCGCCTTCTTATTCTGGTCATAAGACTTTCAGCTACTTTACTGCGTAGAGGTTTATACAATGTGTAGCATGAAAAAGGGTACAATGAAGGGATTATACTAAGCCATTCCCAGTTGGCAATATGACCAGTAAGCCCAATGATATTGCGGCTGTTCTTGTAATACTGTATAAGCAGATCGGGGTTTTCAACTTTAAAGCGGTTTCGTAGTTTTGAGCCAGGAATTGAAATACTCTTTACAACTTCAGTAAAAACATCAGCAAAATGGCTATAAAAGCCATTTGCCAAGGGTTTAATTTCCATATACTTAAGATCGGGAAATGAACGGCTTAAGTTTTGAATTATCACATCTCTGCGATATCTTATCACACTTCGTAGAAGAAAAGCAACGAAAGAGGAAATACCATATAACCAATTGAATGGCAGGAAACTTATCAGCCGGGCTAGAAAAAAAAGAAAGGAAGAGAGGATTTGTTTAATCATTCCTTTCGCTTGAACCAGTTGAGAATGTGATAATTTGGTTTGTGATCCGGAGGCGATTCGAACGCCTGACCCGCAGCTTAGAAGGCTGCTGCTCTATCCAGCTGAGCTACCGGACCATTTAAAAATCTATAGGCAGTTTGAAGATTTCTGCTCATAGAAAGGTGTGCAAAGGTACTAAAAAGTAGTAATTAAACTATAGGGAATGAAATTTATCTTGTTTTAAATTAAAGTGGCACTTTTTTTGGTCTTCACTAGTTACTTTTTAACTTTTTTGACATAAAATGTTAAATTGCATCAAGTTTTATCATAATTTAGCTCGGCTAACTTGATGCTCAAGTCACACAACCACATGAAACAACTACTGTTTACGGATTTTCAAAATAACATCACTGGGAAAATCTATGATTGGAGTGGTAAATGTATTCTAATTGCAGAGGATACAGATTGTAGTTTTCTTTACCTGAAAACAATACTACGACATACAAATGCTGAAGTCCTGTGGGCATCATCAGGCCAGGAAGCAATTAATATGGTCAGGGAAAAAAAGAATATCGATATCGTTTTAATGGATATCAATATGCCGGGTATCAATGGTTTTGATGCTACTATGGCTATTCACAGTATAAGGGAAGACATTCCGGTTATTGCACAAACTGCCTACGTTTATGATAATGAGGTTGAATTATGTTACGCCTCTGGTTGCATTGACTATATAGCAAAGCCGATTGACAAGCATATGCTGCTTGAAAAAATCAGCGCTTTTCTTGGTGCAGGAGTCTCTGCTCAAGGACTATACATCCCCTAATTCAAATTATTCCATAAAATATCCTAATTTCTGCAAAATAAATTTGGTTATTAGGATTCCTTTCGTACTTTTGCACTCCCGTTTGGTGAGGTGGGTGAGTGGCTGAAACCAACAGTTTGCTAAACTGTCGTACTGGAAACGGTACCGGGGGTTCGAATCCCCCCTTCACCGCCAAGTGAAGAGGAGTTGAATAAAGATTTTTTCGGGGCGTAGCGCAGCCCGGCTAGCGCACCTGGTTTGGGACCAGGGGGTCGAAGGTTCGAATCCTTTCGCCCCGACGAAAATGAAGAGTGGAGTCCTGTATATCAAAATATACAGGACTCTTTTATTTATCACTAACCAAACTTCTCAGTACCTTAATTTGTTTAAAAGCAATTGTCGGTTACAATCGTAATTAGCTTTCTACTATGAAAAATTCATCGGATTCTAAAGTTGTAACATATTGGTACTGCCCAATGCATTGTGAAGGTGATAAAACCTATGATGCACCAGGGAGATGTCCTGTGTGTGGTATGTTTCTTGTACCTTCAGACAGTTCATTAAAAAAGCATTCTGGAAGCTCTTCCAAAATTGCAGAAGGTTCTTCCATTGATGAAGTGGATTCATCAAATGGCGAGGATGGATCGACCATAGTTGCACAAGACTCTCTTATTGATGAAGATGATTCATTCAAAATTAATGGAGACTCCACCAAAGTTGAAATGAAAGTCGATAAATCCCATCATAGTAATAAAGAGGGGATCTGGGTTGGAGATTCTAACAATGAAAATAAGACAAAGGTTAGATATGCCTGTCCTATGCATTGTGAAGGCGATAAAACATACAGGGATATGGGCTCTTGCCCAGTATGCGGTATGTTCCTTGTCGCTGTTGATGAATTGAAAAATCAGCCAATACAGGAAAAGAAAGAAGTTTATTATTGCCCCATGCATTGCGAAGGTGATAAAACGTACGATAGTCCGGGCCGTTGTCCTGTTTGTAATATGTTTCTGGTATCAGCAACTGATTCATCCGGTATGAAGTCTGATAAGGGCAATTCTGCTCATCACCATACTCATAATCATTCAATGGGTACTCATGCGCCTATAAATAGTGCCAAGGAGTCAGTAATGGCTAGTTCTGATACCGTAAGTATGGGTGGCGCTCGGTATTATTGTCCGATGCGGTGTGAGGGTGACAAGTTTTATGACAAACCGGGTGAATGTCCGGTATGCGGAATGAATCTGGTAAAGGAGGAGACCTTTGCAAAAGCACTAACTATTTATACTTGCCCCATGCATCCTGAGGTACGAAGAGATGCACCGGGCGATTGTCCAATTTGTGGAATGGATTTGGTGCCCTTGAATGTTCAACCAAAAAGTGATGAGGACGATGCTTATGTAAAGATGACTCGTAAGTTCTGGATTGCTGTGGCTTTGACCATTCCTGTTTTTATTATTGGAATGTCGGAAATGATTCCATTTTTAAAAAATGATGTAATGAAATACAGGAGTTTACTGAACTGGATATCATTCCTGTTGACAACACCTGTGGTTTTCTACTCTGGATGGCAGTTCTTTAAAAGGGGGTATAGTTCAGTAATCAGAAGGTCGCCCAATATGTGGACGTTAATTTCCACTGGGGTAGGTGCCGCCTTTATTTTTAGTGTTATTGCGTTGATAGCACCAGAGGTATTTCCTGATCAATTTAAAGATATGCATGGAAATGTGCACTTGTATTTTGAATCGGCCGCAGTCATTCTAACGCTTGTATTATTAGGTCAAGTGCTGGAGCTTAGGGCACATCATAAAACAAATACAGCCATTAAGTCACTTTTGAATTTGGTTCCACCTGTTGCAAGACTAATCAGAAATGGCGAGGAAGAAGAAATTCCGCTTGAGCATGTGAAAGTAGGTGATTTGTTAAGAATAAAACCAGGTGAAAAGATACCTGTAGATGGTATACTATCACAAGGTGATGCGACCATCAATGAGAGTATGATTACCGGAGAGCCTATGCCAGTTGAAAAGACTGTCGGTGATAAAGTTATTGGTGGAACCATAAATGGACAGACAAGTTTTGTAATTCAGGCTGATAAGGTCGGGAAGGATACGCTTCTTGCCAGGATCATTGAAATGGTAAATGAAGCAAGTCGGTCAAGAGCACCCATTCAACGTATAGCCGATACTGTTGCCAAATACTTCGTACAAATAATAATTGCTATTGCCTTGATTACTTTTGGTATCTGGAGTATATGGGGACCAGAACCGTCCATAGTATATGCATTTGTAAATGCAGTATCTGTATTGATTATAGCCTGTCCTTGTGCTCTTGGACTAGCAACTCCCATGTCAATCATGGTAGGAACCGGCAGGGGAGCCCAATCGGGAATTCTAGTCAAGGATGCCCGCGCAATTGAAGAAATGAACAAGATTGATACGTTGATCATTGATAAGACAGGTACAATAACTGAAGGAAGACCTAGTCTGAAAGTATATAAAACTTTTGGCCGGCTTACTGAAGATGAAGTACTTCAGCTGGCTGCCTCCGTGGATGCCCATAGTGAACATCCGTTGGCTGAAGCAATTGTTAAAGGTGCTAAGGAGAAGAATATTAAAGTTCTAACAGTTGATAAATTTAAATCGATTACAGGAAAAGGAGTTGAGGGGATAGTTAATGAGAATAAAGTTAGCTTAGGTAATATAAAACTCGTAAAAGATGTCGGTACTAGTCTTGGTAATACAGACCAGATAACTGTGGAGGATCTACAGAGAACAGGACAAACTGTAATGTACCTGTTGGTTAATGGAGCAATTGAAGGAATAGTAAGTGTGTCAGATAAAATTAAGGACAGCTCCAGAAGTGCCATTGAAGAATTGCAGAAGATGGGAGTTAGAGTTATTATGCTGACTGGTGATAATGAATTATCAGCAAAAGCGGTAGCTGATGAACTAAAGCTTAAGGATTACAAATCAGAGTGTTTGCCTGATGATAAGTTCAATAAGATTAAAGAACTTCAGCAAAGTGGATACATGGTAGCAATGGCAGGTGATGGGATAAATGATGCACCGGCACTTGCTCAGGCAAATATTGGGATTGCTATGGGCACAGGAACTGATATTGCCATGCAGAGTGCTGAAATTACGCTGGTTAAAGGTGATTTGAATGGCATTGCCAGGACAAAAAGACTTAGCCAGGAAGTAATGAAAAATATTAAACAAAACCTGTTTTTTGCATTTATTTACAATGTACTCGGTGTGCCTATTGCTGCCGGAATATTATTTCCATTCTTTGGAATACTGCTGAGTCCTATGATTGCAGCTGTTGCAATGAGCTTTAGTTCTGTCTCAGTAATTGGTAATGCACTCAGACTTAGAACCAAATAGATTTTTGCGTACCTTTGCATCCGCAAATTATGCAGCAAATAATTAACTTCATACTACGAAAACCACTAGTTTATCTTGAAAATTAAGAGAATTCAGCGTAAGTACAAGATAGGCTTATTACTGCTTGTTTTACTAACAGTTCTATACTTTCTGCTGAAAGAATCCTTACCTCATTATGCAGCCAGAGTTCCTTTATTGGGAATGTATCTAATATTGGAGTATCTGGTTTTCAATTTCATCAGGGATACCCGACCACTATTAACTAAGAAATTCAAAGGATTTTTAATAGTACTTTGGTGGCTTCCAGTAGTATTGATGGTGGTTTTCCTTATTTTCGCTTCATATTTCCCCTTACAGGACTGGAATAAATACCTGAAAATATATCTGCCAGGAGTAGGGATAATGGCCTTGTTGGCTAAAACGGTTTTATTCATTTTCTTATTAATTCCTTTGCTTCTTGAAATATTCAGGAAGCTGTTTCACCGGAAGGCTTCACCTTCAGGAACTTATATATACATAGTAAAGTTTTTAAAACGAATGGCAATAATATTAGGGAGTTTAGCATTTTTCGGTCTATTTATCGGAAGCATTCATTGGGTCTCGAAATTCAAAACACGTGAAGTTGATGTCAGTATTGACGATTTACCGGAATCATTGAATGGTTTGCGTATCGTGCAGTTATCGGATATTCACCTTGGTAGCTGGGCAAATAATGAACCAATGGAAAGGGCAGTAGCTATTGTGAATGATCTGCAGCCTGACTTGGTACTTTTTACCGGTGACATGGTCAACTATAGTTCAAATGAAACAAAGGGATTTGAAACAATATTGGGTAAGATAAATGCAAAAATGGGCGTTTACGCAATATTAGGAAATCATGACTACGGTGATTATGTTCCATGGCCGGATTCTATAGCAAAGGCTAATGATTTGCAGAAGCTGGAAGCATTCTATGAGAAAATTGGCTGGAAATTACTCAGAAATGAAAATACTGTAATTAATATAAACGGAAGTACTATTTTATTGGCAGGAGTAGAAAATTGGAGTGCAACTTCAAGATTTCATCGATACGGGGATATGAAACGCACGATGAATGATGCACCCGACACTGATGTTAGTATCCTTATGTCGCATGATCCTACGCACTGGGAAGCTGAAATAGTGAAGGAATATTCAAGATTTGACTTAACCCTTGCCGGACATACCCATGGTATGCAGATGGGATTTCAGGGTTTAGGCATTAGATGGAGCCCATCGCAGTATATATTCAAAAACTGGGGAGGAATGTATCAAAAGGAACTTGGTAATCAACAGGTATCACGATTATATGTGAATCTTGGTCTTGGACATATTGGATATCCCGGCAGATTGGGAATACTACCTGAAATTACCCTGATCACACTAACTGATTAAATCTTAAACCAGTTATTTACACGATCTGTGATAGCACAATTATCGCTAAAGTGCTTGAATTCGTTGGTGTGTTTATTATAAACATAGTCCTTCTCCCACTCTTTGTGATTTTGCTGAATCTCCTTGAGCGCATTCAGGATAGAATGAAGTTCATCATCAGTCATAATTGGGTGTAAAGAAAGCCTTACCCAGCCCGGTTTCTTGGAGAGATCTCCATGATTGATAAGATCAGTTATCTGCTTAGAGTACTCATAGCTAACATCAAGAAGGTAATGTCCGTATGTTCCAGCACAGGCACATCCGCCTCTTACCTGAATTCCGTAACGGTCACTAAGTAGTTTTACCACCAGGTTATAATGGATATTCTCGAAATAAAATGAAATTACGCCAAGCCTGTCTGTCTGTTCAGGTGCTAGAATATGCAATTCATCAATCTTATTAAGTCCTTCAAACGCTATTTTAAGCAATTCCTGCTCACGTATTTTCATGTTGGAAACACCCATGCGTTCTTTCAATTCAATGCACAAAGCACTTCTGATAGCCTGCATAAAGCCAGGAGTGCCTCCATCTTCCCTAACTTCAATGTCATCAACGTACTTGAAATCACCCCAAGGATTGGTCCAGTCAACAGTTCCTCCTCCGGGTTGATCGGGGGTCAGATTATGGTACATTGCTTTATTAAAAATTAAAACTCCTGATGAGCCTGGGCCGCCAAGGAATTTATGCGGCGAGAACATGATTGCATCGAGATATTCCAATGGATCAGCAGGATGCATATTGATTTCCTCATAAGGTGCCGATGCTGCGAAGTCAATAAAACAAAAGCCACCGTGTTCATGCATTATTTTAGCCAAGGTATGGTAGGGAGTCCTGACACCTGTAACATTGGAGCAAGCAGTGAATGCACCGTATTTCAGGGGTCTGTCCTTATAAATTTCTAGTTGACGTCGTAATTCTTCGGGATCGACCAAAAGATCTTTATCAGGTTGTAAAACAACAACATCACTTACAGTCTCAAACCAGGATGTATGGTTTGAATGGTGCTCCATATGTGTGACAAAAACAACCGGTTTGATTTTATCCTTAAAGCACTTATTATCAGAAAGCTGACCACACATCTTCAAACCCAGCATCCTTTGGAACTTAACAATAACTCCTGTCATCCCAAACCCTGCTGTAATAATTAGATCATCTGGACCTGCATTTACATGTCGTTTGATAATATTGTGTGCCTGATGATATGCCCGGGTCATGGAAGTGCCGGTTTCACTCGTTTCGGTGTGTGTATTGCCTATAAAGGGACCAATGTCATTTACCAGTCTGGACTCTATTGGTTTATACAATCGCCCACTGGCGATCCAATCTGCATAAATTATTTTTTGCTCACCGTAAGGTGTAGTGTAGCGCAAATCAGAACCTATAGTATTTTGCCTGAAGATATCGAAGTATTGTTCCATTTTCCCTTGCTTATGTGACCACAAAAGTGCGAAATAAAACTGCAATCTGCAAGGGGTTAAAGCCAACTTCTACAAGGATTTAATAGCCTTCTATTCTTTGATTCCCTGAATATCACCCTGTGAAATCTGCATACTTGAAATTTCAAGGTTTCCACCTTCAGAATAAAGGGTAATCCAGTTGTTATCTTTCCTGTACCACATATCCTGTGCACTGATCCTGAGCAGGTAATCAACCGGTTCATCACTTTCTATAGTCTTTAGAACAATGCCCCCGCTTTTCTGAGAATCCTTGCCAAAATTAATAAAGACCTTTGGAGGCTTTTCAGAGGTTTTTCTGGCTTTAATGACGATATAGTTGTTTTTTCTCAGGCGCATTTCAATAGTGTTGAACCTGTATTTTTGTTCTGTGGTATCAGGCAACACAACAAGATCTGTGATCAGATCAGTTATGGCATTATCTTCCATTAGTTTTCTGATTTTACCTATCATCAAGGTAGGATAGGTTTCTTCAGGTCGGGTGGCATTTGCTTTTTCAAACTCCTCAATTGCTTTGTCGAAAATATTTGATTGGTATGCAAGATCGCCGGCTGTAATGAATTTATTATAAACCTCAAGATTGTTCTTTAAGCGTTCAATAAGAATATTATTGATAAGAATAAGGCGGTCCTTCGGTAAATCCTCCATTGGCTTTAACTCAGCAGCTTTCTCATAAAATTTTTGTGCAGAAGTGAAATCCTGTTGTGTATACAATTGGTTTCCACGATCAATGGCATCAAAATATTCAAGATCTATCTGTGATCTCTGCTCCAGTTCTAGTAGCTTTGCTTTTTCTTCCTCTAATCTGGCAATTTCAGCCAACCGGGCTTCTTCTTTTTGTTTTTCTGCCAGTTCTGTTGCAGCAATCTCTGCCATGCGAGCTTCTTCCATCTGCTTTTCAGCCAATTCATCAGCTGCAATTTTAGCCAAACGAGCTTCTTCTGCTTGTTGAGCAGATAAAACCAGAGCATCCTGAGCTGCTTTAATGGAATCCTGACGATTTTGTTCAGCTTTCTCCTGCAATGCCAATGCTGACAGGCGGGCCTCTTCCATCTGCTTTTCAGCCAATTCATCAGCTGCAATTTTAGCTAAACGAGCTTCTTCCGCTTGTTGGGCTGATAAAGCCAGTGCATCCTGAGCTGCTTTGATGGAATCCTGACGATTTTGTTCAGCTTTCTCCTGCAATGCCAATGCTGCTAGACGAGCCTCTTCCTTTTGCTTTTCAGCCAATTCATCAGCTGCAATTTTAGCTAAACGAGCTTCTTCCGCTTGTTGGGCTGATAAAGCCAGTGCATCCTGAGCTGCTTTGATGGAATCCTGACGATTTTGTTCAGCTTTCTCCTGCAATGCCAATGCTGACAGGCGGGCCTCTTCCTTTTGCTTTTCAGCCAATTCAGCCGCAGCTATCTCGGCTAATCGGGCATCTTCTTTTTGTTTTTCTACTAATTCCTTTGCAGCAATTTCAGCCTTAAGTGCTTCTTCTTGTTCAGCCAAAAGTTTTTTTATCTGATCTATTTTCTGTTTTGGATATACTTCATTGGGTTTTAAACTGCTTGCCAATTCAAAGGATTGCAATGATTCATTCAATCTGTTTTCTTTAATCAGTTGGTCACCTGAGGCAATAGCAGAATTGTAATTCTCATTCAATAGTTTTTCCTGTTGTGCGGCATTGAGTGCCTGAGTTTCAGAAGATTCATTAACCCTTTCAAGCATATTCTTGGGGTAACCTTCCGTAGGTTTCAATTTGGATGCCTGCTCGTACTTAGCCTTTGCCAAGGGAAAGTTTCTGTTCATATAGGCTTCATCAGCTTCTGTCAGTATTAAATTATAGGATTCGTCCAATTCTTTCTGTCTGGCAAGAATATTTTCAATTTCCTTGATTTTAACGGTAGGATAGGTTTCACCGGTGTTTAACTGATTGGCCAGTAGATATTTTTCTATTGCTGCATTATATTCCTTATTAAGGAGTAATTTATCGGCAGATTGTATTAAGGATGCATATTCTTGCGATAGAACAATCTTTTCGTTTGCCAGTTTTGTGGTATTTGTTACTTTCTCCCTGGTTATGCGATCCTCAGGTTTTATTGTCAATGCTGCTGAGTACTTCTCTTTAGCCGCAGTATAGTTGCCGGCAGCAAACAATTGATCACCCAAAGCAATAGCAGCATTGAAATCTGTTTCATCCTTAGGATCAATATAGAATTTCCTGATTTGAGCCAGTTTGTCTTTAGGATATTTTGCCTGCGGATCAATGCTAAGTGCTTTCTGATATTCAGCTTTTGCCTTAGCATAATCTTTTGCCTGTAGAAACTCCTCTCCGCGGGTTATGGCTTCCTCAAATTGGAGGAGCTTTGCCTTATCAGTAGTTTGTCCGATTGAATGTTCGCTAAGGGCGAAAAGTATTATCAGAAAAAAAAGTAATCGAGTGTAATTCCGAAATTTCATATTAATTCACTTGCTGAAGATAATATTAACGCTCAAAAAATCAGATTATTGAGCATCCTTGTGTTCATGATCAAAAATTAAGCCATCACGCATAAATATCCTTCTATCGGCCATTTCAGCAAGTTCTTCGTTATGAGTTACAATCAGAATAGTCTGGTTAAGTGCCTGTCGCAGTTCAAAGAAGAGATGGTGCAATTGTTTTGCATTTACTGAATCAAGGTTTCCTGATGGCTCATCGGCCATGATTACTGCCGGTTCATTAATCAGTGCACGTGCTATAGCCACTCTTTGTTGTTCACCTCCTGATAATTCAGAAGGTTTATGATCCATACGATCCTTCATTTTAAGTAACTCCAATAATTCAATGGCTCTGGACCTAGTAGCTTTTGTATTTTTCCGGGCAATAAAGGCAGGAATGCAGATGTTTTCAATGGCTGTGAATTCAGGCAACAGGTGATGAAACTGAAATACAAAGCCTATTTTCCTGTTCCTGAAATCTGAAAGTTTTTTGTCATCAAGTTTCCCTAAGTCAATACCATCAATTGCAATGTTACCTGCATCAGGTTTGTCAAGAGTACTTAATATATGCAATAATGTTGATTTACCTGCACCTGAAGCACCAGTAATAGATACAATCTCACCTTTGTTAATATTCAGAGAAACTCCTTTCAATACTTCTAAAGTACCATACGATTTATAAATACCAGATGCAGCTATCATAAACTTATAGAGATTTAAGGCAAAGTTAGTTAATTCTGTCATTAACGACATGAAACACTAGTGCATAGAAATCAATAACCCTGTAATGTCAATATTCTAATTGACATTACAGGGTTATCCTATTTTACAGCAATAATTTATTGCTGTTATGAGGAAGGCTGGTCGAGTATGAAATCTTCTTCTCTTACCTCCAGCATTAAATCAGCATCAACAAGTTCAACAAGCCATTTGTAATGGCGTTTTACTATGAGCCTTATTTTTGTCAGTCCCATAATCGGGAAAATTAGTCTGGCAGTCATTCGTTAGTTAGATTAAGTAATGAGCAATTTATTTTCTTTGAATTCTTATCGTTTAATAGTCATTTATACCACATTTATTAGATGCGTATACCTTAGAATAGTTGCACTTAAATAGATAACTGCATTTATTTTTTCAGCAAGACTTTTCAAATTATTATTATCCTTTTACAGAACTTCTGCTAAATGTTTTAGACAGGTTCTGCATAATTCGGGTTTCCCCATTATATTCATTCTCTTTTCTTATCCTTTTCAAGGTTGGGTTAATAAATTGAAGTGAAACATGTCCATCAGCCGACACTTTAAATTTTACTTCCTTTTGATTGGTCTTTACACCACTTTTCAGATTGGTCTTTGTGCTGTTCATAATTACCAGTATTAAATTTTATTAATTTCATTTAGTCTTTTGTCTGCCAGAAACATCACTTCTGCACAAACTAGTCGTTAAGCTACTCAACAGGCCAATTGTTTGTTTAGATTTCAGGCTGATTTTATCCATAAATGTTTTACAAAGATGAAAGATGTGAAGTTTTCATTTGTTATATAATTTTCGACTTTCGTTTCATCATTCACACATTGGGACTCAATACTATATGAACTTATTCATTCGAATTAGATGATCATGCACACACATATACCTTAAATGTCGCTGTGTATATATATTAATGTTAAAGAAGGCATAATGTAATGCCTCGACACATATATTAAATGCAAATTTTCTTCATTTAATTTCATTAATTTTAAATACCAACCAGTAGAATTTACTTAAGTAAATAATGATGTAACATTTCATAGGAATCGTGTAACAGCTTTTTTATCATTCATGACCACTTTTGCTGTATGAATATTGAATCTATTTAACACTTGGATAACCAGGTTCATTATCTATAAACACTAAAACCTAAGTCATGGAATTTAATAACAGATTGATAAGTCTTCACGATCATCTTTTTTACTTTGCTTACACACTCACAAATGATAAAGAGGAAGCAAAAGACCTTATACAGGATACCTATTTAAAAGCTCTGACACATCGTGATAAGTTTGAAGATCAGACCAATCTTAAAGCTTGGACTTTTACCATTATGAAGAACACCTTCATCAATAATTATCGTCGTAATAAGAAAGCGAACACCATAGTGGATAATTCAGAAGATCTGTATTATCTGAATATTCCAAAGAAATCAGATTTTGGATCACCGGAATCTGAAATTTCAACAAAGGAGATCAAAGCTGGTATTTCACGTTTGGAGAAGGATCAAAGGATGCCTTTTGAGATGCATGCAGCTGGATATAAATACAAAGAAATAGCTGAGAACCTTAATCTTTCTATTGGAACGGTAAAAAGCAGAATTTTCTTTACCAGAAAGAAGTTGATGGAATCATTGAAAGAATTCCAGTCGTAAGTGATTTCTAATTACCCAACAATTCAAAAAAAAATCGAGGCATAAATGCTTCGATTTTTTTTTGAGACTTTTTAGTCTCTATGCAGGGACTGGATAAGTCTCCTGGTGTGACAAGAGTGAATTAGTATCCCAATAATTCGAATAAGTATCGGTACTATTGAAAGTTTCTAATAATATGACAGATTCTTCCAAACTTTCAATAAGGTAATAACCTTTTTCACTAAATGTTAAAGTTTTTCCTGCTGAAATTAAAGTGTCCCTGAACTTGTTTCTTAATCTTACTTTCCCGTCAATAACATTTATAGTCAACAAACTATCAATTTGAATTGATTCAAATTCAATGCCTTCTTGCATGGCGATTACTAAAACATTTTTAGCAGGATCTCTTTGCAGAACACGATAACCTAATTCCCCGTTGCGATAGGCAATTCCTCGTTTGATGTTGTTGATTACATCATTAATTTGAGGGTAGTTGTACAGTTGTTCACTAAATTTTTCCATATTTGCAAATATGCACATAGGAAATGATATCGCTCTTATATAAAACATTCAAATTGTTACAGCTTTAGCACAATATATAGTGAAAAAAGTGATAATTCTTTGAACTGAATGATAGAAACGTTGTTCTAGAGTGTGAATTAAAAATTACCAACCAAACTTAAAAAAATGAACCTACATGAGTATCAAGCGAAGGAAATATTGAAATCCTTCAACGTATTGGTTCCAAAAGGATTAATTGCAAATAATCCTGAAGAAGCCATTGATGCAGCCAAAGAGATCAACAGAGAAACAGGATCGGAGTATTTTGCTGTCAAGGCACAGATTCATGCAGGCGGACGAGGAAAGGGCGGTGGAGTTAAAATTGCCAAGTCCATTAATGAGGCAGGTTTACTTGCTTCACAGATCATTGGTATGAAGCTGATAACACCTCAGACCTCTGCTGAAGGGAAGTTGGTAAATAAAGTCCTAATTGAGCAGAATATATACTATTCTGGTCCGAATGAAACCAAGGAATTCTATTTAAGCGTTCTGCTTAATCGGGCATCAGGCAAGGTAATGTTCATGTACTCAACAGAAGGAGGGATGGATATTGAAGCAGTGGCAGAGAAAACGCCTCATTTGATTTTTCTAGAAGAGGTGGATCCTAGCACAGGGCTGCTTGATTTTCAGTGCCGCAAGATAGCTTATAACCTGAAGTTAACAGGTGAAGCATTTAAACAAATGGTGAACTTTGCAAAGAATATTTACAAAGCATATATGAGTATTGATGCATCTATGATTGAGATCAATCCTCTTTTTAAGGCGGCAGATGATAAGATTTATGCTGCTGATTGCAAATTGAGGTTGGATGATAATGCCTTGTTCCGTCACCGGGACTATGCTGATTTGCGTGATTTAACCGAAGAAGATCCTGCAGAAGTTGAAGCAGGCAGGTATAACCTGAATTATGTAAAGCTGAGTGGCAATGTTGGTTGCATGGTTAATGGTGCCGGACTTGCTATGGCTACCATGGATATTATTAAATTGTCGGGTGGTGAGCCAGCCAATTTTTTGGATGTAGGTGGTACAGCAAATGCTGAAAGAGTAGAACAGGCTTTCAGGATCATTTTAAAGGATCCCAATGTGAAAGTTATTCTCGTTAATATCTTTGGCGGAATAGTCAGGTGTGACAGAGTTGCCCAAGGTATTGTTGATGCCTACAAGAATATCGGTAATATCAATATTCCGATAATTGTTCGTCTGCAGGGCACTAATGCGGAAGAAGCCAAGGTGTTGATTGAGAATTCTGGACTAAAGGTTTTTTCTGCCACGCTTTTGCAGGAAGCCGCTTCATTGGTTACGGAGGTTTTAAAGGATTAAACGCTAATTTTTCGGATCATTAGATCTTAATTGAATGTACTTCAGGTGAAAACTAGATCAGTTAATACTATTCATGCAAACTAATGAAAAAGGCTGTCTATTCGACAGCCTTTTTCTAAACATCACACTAGTAATTTCTGAAGACTTATTTCGTATACTCTCCAACTATGTCCTTAACACTGTCTGGAGACAGACGACCATAAACTTTATCTCCAACTAGAACAACAGGGGCAAGGCCACAAGCACCTACACAACGCAGGCAGGCGAGTGAAAATTTGCCATCATTGGTTGTTTCACCAACGGAGATATTGAGAACACGCTTAAATTCTTCGATGATCTTTTCAGCTCCTCTGACATAACAGGCTGTACCCAGGCAAATGGATATAGGATGCTCGCCTTTGGGAAGCATGGTAAAGAATGAATAGAACGATACTACTCCATATACATGTGCTACCGATACATTTAGTTCTTTAGCTATTATTTCCTGAACTTCTGCAGGAAGATAACCAAAGATGCCCTGAGCTTTGTGGAGTACATTGATCAATTCACCCTTTTCATTATTGAATGACTTACAAACATCCTTGAGTTCATCAATTTTGCTTGTGGATAATTTTATAGTTGCCATGACTTATTTTCTTTTAATTGTTTCAAATATAAAACTTATTCTACAACACTGACTTCAGTACTTTTATCAAAATAGTGCGTGTGAAGTAAATGATGTGACAGCTCACCACATGGTTTACCAAGGAACTCCTTATAGAGTTGGATGATATACGGATTTTCATGAGATTTACGAATAGTTTTACTGGCATCCTCTGAGTAAATTGCTTTTTGGCGTGCTTTAATGATGGAGGAATCTCCATGATGAAGAGGTTGGCCACCACCACCAATACAACCACCCGGACAGGCCATGATTTCAATGGCATGGTATTGTGATTTTCCAGCTTTGATTTCTTCCAACAAAGTACGTGCATTGCCAAGACCATGAGCTATGCCGATACGGATTGGCAATCCATCAAAATCAATGACAGCTTCGCGAATATATTCCATACCTCGAAGTTCTTCAAAGTCTATCTTCTGAAGTTTCTTACCAGTCTGAATTTCATAAGCTGTACGCACTGCTGCTTCAATAACTCCGCCGGTTGTACCGAAAATAACGGCTGCTCCGGTTGATTCTCCCAGAGGATGATCAAAGTCTTCATCAGGAAGCTCATTGAAACTAATATTTAGTTGTTTGATCAAGTGGGCTAGTTCGCGAGTTGAAATTGAGAAGTCCACATCAGGATTTCCATTTGTCTTGAATTCGTCTCTCTGGCATTCAAATTTCTTTGCCAGGCAGGGCATAACAGAAACTACGACAAGGTTTTCACGTTTAATATTAAGTTTATCAGCAAGATAAGTCTTGGCAATAGCACCGAACATCTGCTGAGGACTCCTAGCAGTCGATGGGATATCACGCATTTCAGGGAACTGGTGTTCGAAGAAATTGACCCATCCCGGGCAGCATGAAGTAAGAATAGGTAAAGCAACGTCTTTATCACCTTTAAGATGGCGATTTAACCGATCAAGTAATTCTGTTCCTTCCTCCATAATTGTCAGGTCGGCAGCAAAGTCTGTGTCAAATACATAGTTGAAACCCAAACGACGCAATGCAGCAGCCATTTTACCTGTTACCAGGGTTCCGGGTTCAAGTCCGAATTCTTCACCTAAAGCTGCTCGAACGGCAGGAGCGGTTTGTACTATGACAGTTTTGTCAGGATCAGCCAAAGCTCTGATAACAGCATTTGTATGGTCAACTTCTGTGAGAGCACCAGTAGGACAAACAGCCACACACTGACCGCAATAAGTACACACACTGTGGTCAAGATTCATCTCAAAAGCAGGCGCAACAACTGACATGAAGCCACGGTTCACTGCAGAAAGTACTCCTACAGTCTGAACATCATTGCACATCATTTCACAACGGCGGCACATAATACACTTATCAACATCACGTATGATAGCTGGTGAAGTATCTTCCCTATAGGTAGACTTTTCACCCTCAAAGTGAATTTCACGTACACCAAATTCCTGAGCCATAGACTGCAGTTCGCAATTGCCGTTCTTTGAACATATTAGACAATCAGTAGGATGGTCAGATAGGATCAGCTCAAGAACAGTTTTACGAGCATTGAGTACCCTGATATTATGTGTGTTTATGACCATATCTTCCATGCATTCTGTAACGCAGGCAGGAGCAAGGTTTCTTCTGCCGGCAACTTCAACAACGCAAATACGGCAACCGGCGGGTTTATTTTCTATGTTGAGATCGTGCAAGTGAAGATGGCATAAAGTTGGAATATGAATGCCATATTTTTTTGCAGCCTGTAGGATAGTAGTTCCTTTTTCAACCTCTACAATCTTATTGTCAATATTTATTTTGATAGTTTCCATTATCGTCTGAAATTATTTAATTTCCACTGCATTGAATTTACATTTTTCAAGACAAGCACCACACTTGATGCAAACTGCCTGATTAATGGTATGTATACCTTTACGTTCACCGGAAATGGCGTTTACAGGACAATTACGTGCACAAGCTGTACAGCCAACGCAATTGTCAGCATATATCACATATTGCATCAGTGCTTTACATTGTCCGGCACGGCATTTCTTATCAGTAACATGTTCTACATACTCATCAAGGAAATTATCGATGGTTGATAAAACAGGGTTTGGAGATGTTTGACCCAGTCCGCAGAGTGCAGTGTCTTTGATTACCTTGCTTAGGTTTTTGAGACGATCAATATCCTCCAAAGTTCCATTACCCTTTGTTAATTTATCGAGTACTTCATGAAGACGCTTATTCCCAATACGGCAAGGAGAGCATTTTCCACATGATTCTTCAACGGTGAATTCAAGGTAGAATTTAGCCATTGAAACCATACAATCATCTTCATCCATCACGATCATACCACCTGATCCCATCATAGAGCCACTGGCAATAAGGTTGTCATAATCGATAGGGGTATCAAGATGCTTTTCAGTCAAACAGCCTCCAGAAGGGCCACCGGTTTGAACGGCTTTAAATTTCTTGCCGTTTCTGATGCCACCACCGATTTCGTAAATAACTTCACGAAGTGTAGTCCCCATTGGTACTTCAATTAGTCCAACGTTGTTGATTTTACCTGCCAAGGCAAATACTTTGGTTCCTTTTGATTTCTCTGTACCAATACTCGCATACCATTCGGCACCTTTATTGATGATTACAGGAACGTTTGCAAAAGTCTCCACGTTATTCACATTTGTAGGTTTCTCAAAATATCCGGAAACAGAAGGGAATGGAGGTTTCATAGTTGGCTCACCACGTTTACCTTCCATTGAGTGAATTAGAGCAGTCTCTTCACCGCAGACAAATGCACCAGCTCCATACCTTAATTCAATATCAAAATGGAAACCAGTACCCAATATGTCATTACCAAGTAAGCCGTATCCACGTGCCTGTTCAATGGCTATCTTCAATCGATCAATAGCCAATGGGTATTCAGCCCTGATATAAACCAAGCCGTTTGAAGCACCAATACAGTAACCACAAATTGCCATAGCTTCAATTACAGAATGTGGATCACCTTCAAGTATTGAACGGTCCATAAATGCACCGGGATCACCTTCGTCGGCATTACATACCACATACTTAACGTCGCTAACTGATTTACTGGTGATTTCCCACTTTAGACCGGTTGGGAAACCTCCTCCTCCACGGCCTCTTAGACCTGACTTCTTCATCAATTCAATTACCTGCTGGGGAGTCATCTCCGTAAGGCACTTAGCAAGAGCTTCATATCCATCGCGTGATATGTATTCATCGATATTTTCAGGATCAATAAAACCACAGTTTCTTAGAGCTATTCTGAGCTGTTTTTTATAGAAACCCATATGTTTTGAATCAGCAACATGTTCTTTGCTTTCCGGATTCAAATAGAGTAAACGATTTACTTTACGACCCTTAATAACATGTTCTTCAATAATTTCACGGGCATCATCAGGTGTAACCTGAGTGTAGAAAGTATTGTCGGGCATTACCTTGACAATAGGTCCTTTTTCACAGAATCCAAAACAACCTGTAGCAATTACCTGTACTTCATTATCCAGACCTTTATCAGCAATAATGGTTTTCAGGTTATCGAGCAAGCGTTCACTTTCTGAAGCATGACAAGCAGTACCACCGCAAACCAGAAGATGCATCTTATATTTTGCCATTTCTTTTCCTCCCCTTATTTTTGAATGGTTTCATAATTGACAGGAATAATTCCATCAAGAAGCTCACCATTTTTAATGTACTTCTCGATGATACTGTCAGCTTTAGCTGTATCAACGTATCCATAAACAACCGGTGCCTGACCAGGTAATGTAATTTCTACTGTTGGTTCTGCAAAGCAGTATCCCATGCAACCTGTTTGTGTAACGACGGCCTGGATGTTTCTTTTATCCAGTTCTTCAATGAAGAATTCCATCACTTGTTTAGCTCCTGAAGCAATTCCGCATGTTGCCATTGCAACTCTGATCTGTACGAGGCTTTCAGGGTTATTGCTATTCTCCCTCAAGCTCATTTTTCCCTGCAGGGTCTCTTTAATTCTGCGAAGGTCAGCCAGTGATTTTACTTGTGTCATGATGTTTTTATTAACTGTGTTTGTTTGTAAGTATTATTTAGAGATTCCAATCAGATGGAGATTCTCATTAATCATTTCCTTCAAAAACTTTATAACGGATGGTTCACTTATTGAAATGCCGTCAAGTGTTTCCGCTATTTCAGTTGTATCGTAATTATATTCGCCACTATTTGTAACATGATGATAATTAATTGCTATTTCAGGATTTGCTGTACATAAAAGTACAACAGTTCCGGCAATATCACCAATAGGAAGACGGTCAGGATGCATAAAAATAAATTCAGCTTTTACAGTAGTACCGATGCCTTCTTCACTGTCAATGGAGAAGATTCCACCTGTCCGTTCTGCATTTTGTTTAAGTAAAGGAATGCCCAGGCCAATTTTACGAGTTGTGCGAGTGGTTACATAGGGATCTGTAACAGTTGAGACAAATTCCCGGGACATTCCTATACCATTATCTTCGATGATGATAGTATAAGTATCCTCATCCATATTCTCTATGATCTCAATCTTGATCTTAGTAGCTTTTGCTGTCACAGAATTTTGGACTATATCCATTATGTGCATCGAAAGATCTTTCATTGTAGGATTACCTTTCTGCCTGACAGACTGTTTAATGCTAAGCTGAATTCACTGAACTCAACTGATTCCATAGATAAAAAGGTGACATTCTCTCCGATCTGTTCCAGCATGTGGGCATCGGAGTTTCTTAAAATGACTGTGTCACTTTTTAATCTATTCTGACTGATAAAAGACTGATTATCCGTTTGTTTAGTAATCTCAAAGGCATCAGCCTTCAAGGTGGAAGGTACAAAGCCCAACTGGCTTATAAGGCTATTCTTTGACTTGTTGACATGTGCTGGAATGAATATGCCATTTAGCTCATGCACTAACTGTTCTACTTTATCAATGCCGATCTGTAAGGCTGAAATCAACAGCTTGTCTTCTTCATAAACTATATTCTCATTTTCATCCACTACTACCTGATATCCGAAGAGCTTTGGGTCATTCTTAATGTTAGGCATGTACTGGTCAAGATAAGTCTGGAATTCTGATAGGTCATTCAGGGAACTGAAATAGGCAAGGCAATGGATCTCTTCTTTAGTAGTGACCTCAACACCCGGATAAACCTTTAAACCTTCTTTTAGTGCTTCCTTTATTACTATTTCACACTGAAGGGTTGAATTGTGGTCAGTAATGCCGATAATATCAAGGTTTTGTTCTAAAGCTCTCTGCACAATATTCTTAGGGCTCATCTCAAGGCTTGCGCAAGGAGATAAGATGGTATGAATATGCAGGTCAGCTTTATAAACGTTCATGGTAATTGGCTGTCGACTATCTGATATTTTAGGAACTAAGCTATATTGATTAAATTGAAAATCTTCCCATTGATGGCAAAAGTCGATTCATTTGTTACCAGCACAGGAATCCCTTCTTCATTGCTTTGACTTACCATATCATCTTCAGGTTGCTGATTGTTAACAATGATAACGGCTGATAAATCTTTTAACGAAGCAATAGCCATCACATTCTTGTGTGTTTGAAGAGTGATCCAGATATTACCATGATCAGCATGTGCAATCACGTCACTCATAAGATCAGACGTATATCCTCCAGTAATTTCATTAGATAAGCCGGATGATCCGCTAACTACTTTTAGGTTAAGCTGTTCAGCAATTTCTTTTACGTTCATGATTATAATTTCCTATATTTATTAGTCTTTTCAAATCCCCAGATTTTTCTAAGTATCCGATTACTTTCTTCCAAAGTCATTTCGCCTTTTTGTTCCAAGGTTCTTTGGATGAAAATGCATTGTTTTAAATCAGCATCGCCCAATACAATGTCCTGAGCCAATGCCTGACAGCTAGGTGCACCGCAAACACTGCAATCTATCATCGGCAGCACTTTAAGAATCTGGTTTACTTTATCCATCTTCTTCATCGCCTCAGCCATATCTTCATCAAGTTTTAGAATTGAACGGGGGCTGACTGATTCGATACCAATTTTAGTTTTAAGATAATCTCTTTGAGAAGTGATATTCCTGAACCCATTAGGAAAGTCCTGAACAATTTCGGTATTGGTTGAAGAATAGGCATGATTCCTTAATCTTTCAACAGTGAGAAACCGGTTACCTGGAGTAAGTACACCACCGGCACAGCTTTCATCGCAAGCCCTTAATTCCAGGAAATCAATATCACCTATCTCATCATTTTCAAGTTTTTCGAGGAAGTCAATAACATTATGTATTTCATCAATTGCTAGACACCTTCCAGTGATATGTTTGGCTTCGCCATTGGTAAGCGACCAGCTTTTTGCTTTTTCAGAAAGAGAAAGAGGAGCAGGTATTGTGCATGACTGGTTAGATTTCTTTGATACCGCGTGATAAACTTTGTTGAAGAGGAAATCCATATTGATTGCACCTGCAATAGGGGAGGATTTCTCACCAACCGGTTCTTTGATAGCAGCTATCTTGGCAGCGCAAGGTGTTACATAGAATATTCCGATTTCACTTTCAGGTATTCCCTGATTCAAGAGCTCTTTTTTAATAAAATGAGCTGATATATCAAGGGGTGGTTTCAGTCGCATTATATTATCTACAAGTGAAGGGAATTTCACTTGTATCAGCCTTACAATGGCAGGACAGAATGATGAAATAATAGGTTTAATATCAGAATGGGTATTAACATACTCTTGAATCTCATCAGCCAAAATCTCAGCTCCATTTTCTACTTCGTAGATATGCGTAAAGCCGATATCCAGCATGACACTGTGAATCTGTCGAAGAGTAATATCTTCAGGAAATTGACCGGTAAAGATTGCAGGAACCAAAACAACCCGATACTTATAATCAAAAATATAATTAAAGTCATCATGATCAATAATAATTGCACTTGAAGGGCATTCCCTGAAGCATTTTCCACAATCTACGCAATTGTCGTCTAGAAGAAGTGCCTTACCGTTATTAACTCTGATAGCTTCAGTCGGGCAAACATTCATGCAATGAGAGCAGCCAACGCAAAGGTCCTCACGAATTTTAAGAGCATGATGAAAATTACCCGTATCCATTATTTATTATGATTAAGATAAACAGCCATCTTAACGATGGTTCCTTTTCCTACTTCAGATGTTATATTCAGTTCATCACAGTTATTATCCATATTTGGAAGTCCCATACCAGCGCCGAATCCCATCTCCCTAACTGCACTTGAAGCAGTTGAATATCCTTGTTGCATTGCAAGTTTAATGTCAGGTATGCCAGGTCCTTCGTCAACAAGTTTCATATCAATTCTGTCAGTACTGATGTCAATAAAGACTTTACCGGAATAAGCATGGGCAACTATATTGACTTCAGCCTCATAGAGAGCAACGACAATGCGTTTGATGATTTTGGGATCAACATTAAGTTGTTTCAGTATCTTTTTCACTTGGCTTGAAGCAGTGCCAGCCTTAGTAAAATTACCTCCCTCAACATTGAATTCAAAATCCATAGTTTTTGGTTTTTAATAAACAGGTTTTAAACCTGCAGAATAGAGTAAGCCGGATGCTTTGAACATGGAGTAGTCACACTCAACCAGTATCATTTCATTTTCTTCGGCTAATTGGATCATTTCGGGAGTTGCTTTTTTCTTGCGCACAAAGATGATATTGCTAATCTCTGACATTTCAGAAGTTCTGATTGTTTGAAGATTGGCTAATCCTGTCAGTAAAAGAATGTTTTCCTTTTCAACAGTCAATACGTCACTCATTAGGTCAGAAGCGAACGAATACTCTACATCCGACTCAAGGAGATCATGTCCTGAAACAACTTTAGCATTCAATAATTTAACGACTTCCCTGATTTTCATTTTAATAATATTAGGCACCTAACGATGCAGGATCAGTTCAAATGGAGATGCAAAGGTATATACAAATTTTGAAACTCCCAAACAAATTGTGAAAAAAATAACAATGTTATTAAAATAACAGAAACATACCCTATTGTGCTCATTTGCAGTCAATAATATAATAAAAAAGAGCGTTCACCGAACACTCTTTTTTATTTGTAATCACATGATTTTATGTAACTTCTACCAATCTAAATATGTATTAGTATCGCTTTCTTGGCTTGTAGTGCGTGTGTAAAAGATCATGTGATTTGTGGCTCAATGGTTCACCGAGGAATTTAGCATAAACTTCAACTACTTCAGGATTCTCATGAGATTTCCTGATTGGCATACCGGCATCTTCGCTATATATGGCTTCAGCTCTCTTTTTCCTGATCTCAGGAGAAGTTGGTATAGGCTGACCTCCACCGCCAAGGCAACCGCCTGGGCAGCCCATAATTTCAATGAAGTGGTAATTGGCTTCACCGCTTTTGACTTTTTCCATTAATAGACGCGCATTGGCCAGACCATGTGCAATAGCTACATTAAGATCAACGCCTTCAAGAAATGCCCATTCAGGCTTAACATTCTTAATTTTTATGGTAGCTTCTTTGATACCTTCCATTCCACGCACAGGTTGAATATTGAGATTTGTAAATGGAACCTCTCGGCCGGTAACTATTTCGTAAGCGGTTCTCAGAGCTGCTTCCATTACACCACCGGTAGCACCAAAGATTACTGCAGCACCTGTTGATTCACCGAGGATACTGTCATAATGCTCATCTTCAATTTTGTTGAAGTCAATACCTGCCTGTTTTATCATCATGGCAAGTTCTCTGGTTGTCAAAACATAATCCACATCCTGGTAACCGCTGTCCCGCATCTCCGATCTCTCGCACTCGAACTTCTTGGCAACACATGGCATAATCGATACAACTATCATATCCTGTGCTTTGATGTTGATCTTCTCAGCATAGTAGGTTTTAGCCAATGCACCAAACATCTGTTGTGGTGACTTACAGGTAGAGAGATTATTAAGAAGTTCAGGATACATGTGTTCCTGGAACTTGATCCACCCTGGTGAACACGATGTCATCATAGGCAGTACAGCACTTTCATCTTTGTCGACTAATGCTCTTTTAAGTCGGGTAAGTAATTCTGTACCCTCTTCCATAATAGTCAGGTCGGCAGTAAAGTCTGTATCAAGTACTTTATTGAAGCCTAGTTTTTTCAATGCAGAGACCATATGTCCGGTAACCCTTTCTCCTGGAGGTAAACCAAGATCTTCACCTAGAGCAATTCGGGTTGCTGGAGCAGTCTGTACCACAACAAACTTAGTTGGGTCATAAATAGCTTTCCATACTTCTTCAATATAATTGTGTTCAGTCAATGCTCCTGTCGGGCAGCGGTTAATACACTGGCCACAAGCTGAGCATACAACATCATTGAGCGGTTTATTCAAGAATGTTGAAATCTTCTGGTGATCACCTTTGTTGGTAACAGCCAGAGCACTTATTCCTTGTAATTCATGGCAAGTGCGAACGCATCGCTGGCAGCGGATACATTTACTATCATCCTTTATGATTGAAGGAGAAGAGATATCCTGGATTTTATTGGCTGCTTTAACAAGATCGAGGAAAACATGGTCGCCAATTCTGTATTCACTTGCTAAATCCTGTAATTCACAATGACCATTCTTGAAGCACTTGGTGCAGTCAGCATTATGTTCTGACAATAGTAACTCAACGATATGTTTACGTGCAATACGAACCTTTTCACTATTGGTGAATACTTCCATACCCTCAGAAACTGGAGTCGCACAGGATGCTGCCAGTAATCTGGCGCCTTTGACTTCTACCACGCAAACCCTGCAATTTCCAGCAACGGAAAGATCGGGATGGTTACATAGTGTTGGTATGCGAAGGTTTAGTTTTCTTGCAGCTTCAAGTATAGTGGTGCCCTCTTCTACAGAAACGGGCATATTATTGACCTTGAGGTTTACTAAATATTTATTCATGTTATCTGTTTTTTTTGAGGTGCTGTTAATAAATGATCTCTTCCCTGAAGTTATCGACGATCGAATTGAAAGGATTGCCGACTGATTGTCCTAAACCACATTTGGCAGCAATTTTCATTGTTGTGGTAAGTTTCTTAAGGTCATCAAGATAAGATGGTGAGCGTTCACCTCTCTTTACAGCTTCAATTCCTTTAAGTAGTTGTTGACAACCCACACGACAAGGAGTACACTGACCACATGATTCTTCTGTAAAGAATTCCAGATAATCATGCAGAACATTGTACATGGACCGTGAACTATTGAATACCATCATGGAACCACCCGTTGGAATGCCTTCAAATCCAATGATAGTATCATTGAACTTCTTTCGTGGAACACAATGTCCGGATGCACCACCCACCTGAATTGCCTTTGCATCACCATCGCCAAATTCTTCAACGAATTTATTTAACGGCATACCAAGTTCAAGTTCGTAGATTCCGGGGATTGGAGTATCACCTGAAACACTGAAAACTTTAGATCCTCTTGAGTCAGATGTGCCCAGAGCCTTGAATTTCTCAGGCCCCATATGGCATATCATGGTAGTATAAACGAGGGTTTCAACATTGTTGATTACAGTTGGCTTGTTGTTATAACCAGCAACAGTAGGGTAGGGCGGTTTATTGCGTGGCTCACCGCGTTTGCCTTCCATAGACTCAAACAAAGCGCTTTCTTCACCGCAAACATATGCACCACTTCCGCTCTTGAGATAAATAGCAAAGTCAATATGTTTTTGTTTCAACTCGCCATTGAACTTGTCTAATTTTGCTTGAAGACCTTTCAACAGAAAGTTGTATTCGCCTCTGACATATATATATCCTTCCTTAGCACCAATCACATAACCGCAAATTGCCATACCCGTGAAGATTTTTTCAGGAACACGGTCAAGTATCTCTCGGTCTTTAAATGTGCCAGGTTCACCTTCGTCAGCATTACAGATGACGTATTTTACCTCACTATCTTCGTTACGAGTAAATTTCCATTTCAATCCGGTGGGAAATCCAGCACCACCTCTTCCTTTAAGTCCGCTGTCAATCAAATCAAGAATGATCTCATCAGCTGACCTTTTTATTGTTTTTTCTAATATTCCGACTGGTGATATTGATTTGTTGTCTTCGAATATTATATCTACTTTTTTAAGTTTACTTTCCATTTGAATCTGATTTTTAAGGGTGATGCTATTGCTCTTTACCGTACTTCTGAAGTATCTCAATGGCCTTAGCCGGTGTTAATTCCGGATAAACCTCATCATTTATCAGCATGACTGGACCCTTGTGGCACCAACCCAGGCAGTTTGCAGTTAGTAGTGTAAATTTCTTATCATGCGTAGTTTCACCCACTTTAATTTTCAGCTGGTTGCTTATAGCTTCAATAATTTCTTCTCTGCCTTTCATGTGGCAAGTAATTGTTTTACAAACCCTGATCACGTTTTTCCCACGGGGAACTGTATCAAGAAAGGTATAGAATGATGCTGTGCCATAGACATCAGCTGCCGAAAGATCCAGCTCCTTTGCAACTGATAACATGGCGTCTTCCGACAAATAATGCTCTTTTTGCACAATTCCCTGAAGAATCGGCATCAAACTGTTACGACACTTGCCGTTTTTCTCGACAAGTTCTTTTACTAGCAATTCCGTTGTCATTTAATTTCCTCCATTGTTGATAAAAAATGAATGATTTAGTTTATTGAGTGTGACTGGTGACTCTTTCGAATCACAAGTCAAATATAAAAATTCTTTTGTGAATTGATTAACAATAGAACTTTTTTTTCAAACTTTATACTCAATTTATAATGGTTCTAAAGTATTTTATTAGACTATTATCATTATTGATGTTTCATCACAATGGAATGATCCCTTTTTATCAGTTTTTATATGATTCTTAATATAATTACCTTTGCACAATGGGGAATTATCGCTATTTTCTGAAGCTTGCATACAATGGAAGTTCTTTTCACGGTTGGCAAGCACAAAAAAACGCTCATTCTGTTCAGCAAGAAATAGAAGATAGCCTTTTCTTTATTCTCGGAAATAGAAAAGTACTTCTAACTGGGGCTGGCCGCACTGATTCTGGTGTTCATGCACGAAATTATTATGCTCATTTTGATTACGATTCATTGTTGGTTGATTCTGAACTCAAACAATTGGTATACAGGTTAAACCATATATTGCCGGATTCAATAGCCATTTATGAAGCATTTAGGGTGAAACCTGATGTACATTCACGGTTCTCTGCCCTTTCAAGGACATACCACTATTATATTTGTCGTGATTATGATCCATTTGCTCTTGGAATATCATATCGGCTCACTATTCCTCTCAATATTTCATTAATGAATGAGGCTGCTTCGATGATTATGAACTATACCAACTTCACTTGTTTTGCCAAAACCGGAGCTCAAACCAAGACCAACAATTGTATCATCTATCAAAGTGAGTGGATGGAGAAAGATAATTACCTGATCTATAAAACTAAAGCCAATCGTTTCCTTCGCAACATGGTGCGAGCTATGACTGGTACACTCCTTGATATTGGTAAAGGTAAACTGTCGTTGGAAGAATTCAGGATAATTCTAGAGAAAGGCTCAAGATCAGATGCCGGACAATCAGTTCCGGCTTGTGGATTATTTCTTGAAGATATTGAATATCCAAAGGAGATCAGGTTGTGATATTGCTTTGGTTTTCTAGAACAGTGAATATATTAAAGTTGAAAATCCTGCAACAATCCATCACAGGTAATGCCCAATAACATAATTCGTAAAGTAGTTTAACTGCAGCAGTTTAGTTAATAACTTTATCAGTGGAGTTAATTTACATTTACTCCACATGATTATATTATATAACCGCCTGAATGAAGTAGAATGTCATAATCAGAGAAACCACTAGCTTTGCAACAGTACCGGCCAGAAATCCAATAAAAGTTCCAATACCAGCTTTCAAGGCTATTCCTACTTCTTTTCCTGCCAACATTTCTCCAACAACTGCTCCGATAAACGACCATAAGATCATTCCAAAAGGTGGAAAGAAAATTATTCCAACAATCAATCCAATAGTAGCTCCCCAAATACCTTTTTTACTACCCCCTGAAAATTTAGCACCCCAGACTGGGATCATGTAATCCAGAACAACAACAACTATTGTTACAATGAGCCAACTAATAAGGAATTTTGAAGTAAACTCATGATAACCCGAGAAATGCAGCACCAGTAATGCAATATAGCTCAAAGGTGGTCCAGGAAGTACCGGTAATATTGATCCTGCTAGTCCAGTTAGTGTTAACAAAATTCCTATTGTAATCCAGAGCCAGTCCATAAATTCCTTTCTTTAGTTGAGTTCTGAAGCGAGTTAATAATCACTGCTTAATTTTACTTTTACCGATTAATAATTCCTGTTAAAATTTGCTAATACCAATTGAATGGAAATGAAACCGCCAAACAATGAGAGGTGTAAAATTGTTAAGGATTTCAATTAATTAGGTCTTTGTTATTAAGGTCGTTGTTATTGAGATCTTTATTAATTGGGATTTTAAATTTGGTCTTTATAAACAAGTTCTGTGTTAATTGGACCTATTATCCTAAAACTAGTTAAACAATGAGAAAGGTATTCACTATGTTAGGAACACTTATCCTTGTAATTTTCCTTTCATGTAATAAAAATACACCAACTTCAGGTAATATGCAAAATGATAATAAGCTAACTGAAAAGATATTTAAAAGTGATGAGGAGTGGAAGAAAGTACTTACTCCTGAACAATTTAAAGTGTTGCGTGAAAAAGGCACTGAAAGGCCAGGTACCGGTTTATATGATCAGCATTTTGTAGAGGGCACATACTACTGTGCCGCATGTGGACAAGAACTCTTTACTTCTGAATCAAAATATGATGCAGGATGTGGATGGCCAAGTTTTGCAGAGCCTTCTTCAAAAGAAGCTGTTAGTGAACATCACGATAAGAGTTATGGCATGATCCGCACAGAGATTGTATGCTCAAAATGTGATGGGCATCTCGGCCATGTCTTTAATGACGGACCACCGCCTAAAGGTTTAAGGTATTGTATAAATTCCGCATCACTGGAGTTTAAACCTGGGAAGTTAAAGGATTAATGCATTAATGCTTTATATGGGAAAGTTATAGATCTATTAATGAAGGCCACTAAGCCTTATATTGTTATTGAGACACCTCTAGCGTTAATCATAATGATTAGAAGTAGAATCTTGCGTCAATTGGAGAAACCTAATATTTCACATGAGAGATAAATATTCATGAGAATACAATATGCTCTAACAAATCAAGACTATTTCCTAAACTCCAGCTCAGTAAAATCAAAGTCAGGATTTGGAACATCAACCCTCATCTGCTCTACTTCTCCGTCTGCATTCAAAACAAAATTTACAGTACCTTCCGGTAATGAGGGTACATCGGGGAACTGAATAGTGAAAGTGTCATATTGCCAGTGTGTTAGCTTGCTGTGAAATAGGGGAGTGGGCACGAATTGTAGAACAAGAATTCCATTTTTAAGTTCTATAGTGGCATCACCATATAATTCACTCTTATAGGTTCCAGTATATTTTGATAGATCAGCACTCGGTCTGGTACCCAATATTCTCTTTTCTTCTTTTTCTTTTTTCAGTTTATCCTGGTACTCTTTGCCTTTTGCTTCTCTTTCAAGGAAGAAGGCGCTCCAGTCTCTAGATGAATCACCGATATAACTGTCAAGAATTTTGTACATCATTGGAAGATATAGGCTTGAATTCTTGTTGGTCAGAACCACCAAACCAATATTGGCTTCAGGCACAAAGGCAGTGTATGAGATCATCCCATCATACCCACCTGAATGTGAAATTACTTTTTTGCCATAATAATCCATAATACTCCAACCTAAGCCGTATCCCTTGAAATGGGTGGTAGGCCATAGTTCTTTGGAAAATTTTGAAACATTATTGAGTATTTGTGGGTACCACATTTCATTCAATGCTTTTTCTGTTATAATCTGCTCATCACCAAGCTTTCCATTATTAAGCTGCAGTTGAATCCATTTTGCCATATCATTAGCTGAAGATAGTAAAGCACCTGCCGGAGCAATATTATCCCAGTTAAGGTAGTCGATCCTGATGTTCTTATACTGGTATGAAGTATGTGGTTCAGCTACATTGCCACCTTTTCTATTAAGCTCTGTAATAGAAGTGACGGTAGAATTCATTCCTAATGGTGCAAGGAATTGAGCTTTTATGAAATCACTCCATGATTGCCCAGATACTTTTTCAATGATTAGTCCGGCAGCTAGATACATAATATTTGAATAACCAAAATTAGTCCTGAATCCGTAAGCAGGTTTTAGGTAACGGGCTCTTCTGACTACTTCTTCAGCAGAGTGGCTTGTTCCATACCAAACCAGATCACCGCTGAATGTAACAAGTCCGGAACGGTGGGAGAGGAGATCACGAATTGTCATATTGGCTGTAACATACGGATCATACAGTTTAAACCAGGGAAGATGATCAACTACCTTATCATCCCATGTAAGTTTACCTTGGTCAGCTAAGATGGCTAGTCCTGATGCAGTAAATGATTTGGTATTTGAAGCGACTGCAAAAAGAGTGTTTGCGTCTACAGGCAGCTGTGTGTTGATATCCTTTACACCATATCCTTTGGCAAAAAGCACGCTATCGGAGGTGACAATGGCAATGCCCATGCCCGGAACATCCCAATCGTTCAATGCATTTTGAAAATATACGTCCAGATCTGCAGTATTTACTTTGTTCTGGGAATATGCCAGCGAACTGAATAGTATTATTGAAGCAAGCAGTAGGTGTTTTATTTTCATTATTGATTATGTTTATTTTCCTATTATCTGTTTTTCGAAAAGTAGGTCATCAGTATTTAGCAGGAAAATGATTTTTATAAACTGGATATCTTTACCTGATTTATATTTTCGCTGAAGTATGCCTGGATAAGTGATAATCCCTTAGTCCTTCAATCACTGATTTCTGAATTTTTTCAATCCTTATACCATTGGCTAAAGCAACTTCTTTAAGAATATCCTGAAAATGGAATGCAATTGAGCCTACAAAGCTTACTTTGAGATTTTCAAAACCGCTAAATTTCATTATTCCCACTTTAAGGAAATCGATGAATGATTTTGCAACCAACTGTCTCACATATAAATCCTGTGCATTCTTTTGTATGAAAGGAGCAAAGGAAGCCAGAAACTTGTTTGGTGGTCCCTGATTATAAATATTATCCAGTACTAATTCAAGCGAAAGGTTAAATTCAGTATTCAGTTTCGCACTCAGCTCGGCAGGCATTTCACCCCTGAGATAATCTGTTATCAGTAACTTACCCAAGTGAGTTCCACTTCCTTCATCACCAAAGAAGTATCCCAGGGAAACCATCTGTTGGGTAATTTTTTTACCATCGTAAACACAGGAGTTAGAACCGGTGCCCAGAATACTCGCAATACCAGTCTCATCCTTACAAAGTGAACGCGCTGCTGCCAGCATATCATGATTTACTTCAATGGTGGCATTTACGAAAAGCTCTTTTAGAATGCTACTGATCTTATAACACTTGGATTCAGTGGAGCACCCCGAACCATAGAAGTATATTTTATCGACCTGATTTGAAGGGACTAATGGCTGTAATTCTTTCCTCAGCATGCCCAGAATCATCTCTGACGACATATAATATGCGTTAATCCCAGAGGTAGTTACCAATGTGTTATTGGTGAGATGAACAAGTAACCAATCAGTCTTTGTAGAGCCGCTGTCAGCAATAAGTATCATTAAGATTATTTTTAATTAAGAGGGACAAATATATGGATTTTAGAATTTGGAAAATAGGGAAGGGGCATAAGACAGACAGCATAAAAACAACAAAGGCCGCCTTGTGGGCAGCCTATGTGTTATAAGATCGGCGACGACCTACTCTCCCACCGGAACGGCAGTACCATTGGCGCTGATGGGCTTAACTTCTCTGTTCGGAATGGGA